>Ga0163225_100289_pt1 | contig 15706 bp, 12 predicted proteins | sample MSEWel2016_04_06_2_FD_113145 | JGI IMG/M metagenome (GOLD analysis project Ga0163225, IMG submission 113145) | Subsurface microbial communities from deep shales in West Virginia, USA - MSEEL Well Study Marcellus 5H_2016_04_06 ... | reverse complement strand
CTTTGATTTTCTCGAAAGAATTAATTCAAGAATTCCTGACTGTTGCCACTCGACCAAAATTTCAAAAGTACTTCACAGACCAAGATATTCAGAAACTGCTTCGCTCATTTGACAACTTCGCAAAAATAATTGAAACCACATCAAATATAGAAATATGTAGAGATTTCAAAGATAATTTTTTGTTGAACCTGGCAATTGACAGTAAAGCAGATTTTCTTGTAACGGGAGACAATGATTTATTGGAACTGAAGAGAATTGAAAAAACAAAAATACTAACTATCAGAGAATTAACAGAAAAGATATAAACACGACGCTGCAACAAAACTGTATACGCCAGCCGGGGCTTCCACAGCATATTGAAAGCTTCGTTTTTCCTTGTTACCCGCTCACGGCTTGAAACAATCATATGGGGTCTGAAAGCCCCGGCCTGACGCATACAGTAGGGCGTTACAGCCCATTAACGCTCATTAAAAAAACAAACTAAAATTTAATATTATGAAAGTATCAAAAATTATTATGGTTTTCCTTTTCGGCATTATGACTTCTGTTGTTCATGGACAACAAATAAACATTGATGATTTAGTTAAAATGAGACTGATGGAAAAAACATCACTTGATAACTATTTAAAATCCAAATTCAATAGCACATATGTGGGGTACGAAGAACAAAGTCATATTTGGTCAATTACTTCAACCTCCGATAATGTATTAGAAAACATAGTAATGAAATTACAATTATCCTATGAAAGCGATGATAAGAAGATAATTGAACTGGTTACTGGAAATAAAAGCACAATAAATGCCATTGATAAACAGATTATAGGCTATAAAATGAAAAAAATAAGCTCTAAAGAATCATCTATTTCAAATGATATTACTCTAACCGAGATTTTTGAAGGAAAGCATTATGTTATTTTGATTAAGAAATTTAGGACAGATACTGGGGAATTAATGGAACAAATTCAATTAACAAAAAAAGGTTGGATAAAAGAAGTATTAGGGCTTTAGCTTATGAATTTGCCAACTATTTTATATCGTGGAGACAGTGATTCAAGTGGTATTCGATTATTAAAGGATAATGTAAACAAAAACCAATTGTTCACCAATTTAATTAATGGAGGTCAAGGTCGAGAAATAATTGAAAAACCAATTATTGAATTAATTAACAAACACGTAAATGTCGGCTGGCACTATACGCATTTTTTGTCATTCTCTGAAGAAATAGAAGTTGCTTATAAATATGGTTTGGGTAAAAACAATGTAAACAATTATTTCTGTGAAGAATACTTCAAGGATGATAGAAATTGGACTTTTGCATTAATAGAAATGTTCGTTAAAGAAATTGAAATTACAGAACTGTCAAAAGGTGTATTCCATTGTAAATATGATTCAAGTTTACTTGTGTCAGACAAAAAATGCAACATTCTTTTACTTGATGTTTGTAGATATTTGGAACAATTCAATGGCTTTGACCTTTCCAAACATAATTCAAAAAGAGATAAAGAATGGCTAGTGTTTCCAGCACAGACTGTTAAATTGAAGACAGGTAATGAATTTAGTGCGCGATTAGATACGGGTAATATTTTTAGGATTAAAAGGATAGCAGAAATAACGAGCGGTAACAATTTGTAAACGTAATGCCAGCAGATGAGCTGTTTGAAAAGGCTGTAAGCTCTGGAATCCCCGCAAATTTAATTTCTAAACAGAAATGAAATTTGTTTTAAAGGTGTTTAAAAATCAAATTCGCTACTTAGTAAACTGTTAAGAAAGTGCAAGTAATTACGCATTACGTTTACAATAACATTAAAATGAAAGATGCAATAAAATATCGAGAAAAATACATTGATAGCTTCAATGATGTTTTTGAGGTGCCTTATGAAAGTCTTGTGAAAGAAAAGATTGATAAGGTGCTAATAGACTTTATAAAAGACAAGATTGATAATGATGTTGCAAGAAAACACTTAAAAGAAATTACACAAGATTTTGAATTTACACCCTTTAAATGGATTTTACACCACATTAAAATAGACGAGACAAACACACAATTTTTCAATCGACATAAAAATAACCTAGATGTAGTAGTATATAAATATTTTGAGATACAAGATTATGGTTTTAATTTATTCAGTGACCTTTATGAAGTAGAACATAAGCGAATAAGCTATGTTGAAAGAAGAGCAAAGTTATTTAGATTATTTACATTGCTGAACAATGAGAATGCTGAGGTAGAGGAATTTCTGCCAAAAATAACAACAACTTTTTTTAAAGACCATAAATATAATTATGGGATATTTGATTGGGGTGTTTTAACAATATATACAAAAGGTGAAATTTGGGATAACAAATTAAAGCGTTATGTTATTTCTAATCCTAAATCCAAAACTGTATCTAAAAGTTATTCATTTTCATTTTCTAAAGGTGACGAAAAATACAAAACCATAAAAAATCAAGATGGTTCAAGCACGACTATTGATAATTTGGGTAATTCTGAAACGCATTTTATCAATGGTTGTATAGAGACCCGATTGAAAAATGGCACTATGATTCTTGAATATCCTGATGGTGCGATAAAAAAACAAACCGAAAAAGGGCAAGTAATAGAATTAGACTTTGAGGGTAAACCTGTAACAAAAAAAATAAAGACAAATTTTTGGAATAAATATTTTAAAAAATAAGCTATGAAAGTACTACATGTATTAAGTGTTGCGATTTTATTGTTTGCAATCTCATGCACAAACCCAGCGGACAAAAAGAAAATTAAAGAACTTGCAACTGAGAATGCAATTTTAGATTCACTTAAAACGGAATTACTTGCAGAAAACAAAATGCTAAAAGAAAATCTTTCCAAATATGAGAATGAGAAAGCAGAAGAAATCCAAGCAGAAAAAGAAAGATTGGAAAAACTAAAAAAAGCTTCACAAGGATTAATTTTAAATGACAAAATTCAAGTTGTAACAGTAAAAACAGGTTTTGACCCTTATCATAACACAGATAATCTTTGGTTGCCCGCAATTACTCTAATGTTTAAAAATATATCTAAAGGTGACATAAATGATTTTATTAAGGTGAGAGCTGTATTCATTGATAATTCATCAGGAGAGCAATTGGCAGAAGATTATGAATATTTATGTACAAGTAGCAGACCTTTGATTTCAGGTACAAAAAAACAAATTACCTTGCAATCATCAGTTGGTTGGTACGCTGTACAAAATCAAAATGTTTCTGTAAAAATTTCAATTGAAGACGACCCTTTTAAAACATATAAGATAAAAAACACAGAATTTAGAGGACGGATATAAGGAATAACGGGCTGTAACAATCTGTATACGCCAGCCGGGGCTCCACAGCATATTGCAAGCTTCTTTTTACCTTGCTACCCGCTCACGGCTTGAAACAATCGTAGCGGGTTTGATAGCCCCGGCCGACCGCATACAGGTCAACGTTACCGCCAAGTGTAAAGACCGGAACGAACAGACAATTTGCTACTAAAAGAAAGAATTGAAAAATGAAAATGCCAACGCACAAAACAACACATTTGCAAGCCCCAGCACACAAGCCGATACTTCAGCTTGCAAAAGAGTTGTTTTCTTGCCGACGCACCCAAACCCACCCACCACCCTTGAAAACTCGTTAACAAGTATTGAAATAAAAGGAATGATAAACGAAGACAAATTGGTATTTTAGCGACTTAAATTTTTGAGAAATTAAATGACGACAAAAACAGAAACAAGACAGTTTCAATATGAAATACAAGCCTATCAAGAGGACTGTGTAAATAACATTATCAGTCTTTTTGAAAGCCTTCGCCAGAAACAAAATTTTGGTGAGGTGCTGACGGCACACCATAAAAAGAACAAATACAATTTTCCAGTTCAAGACTCGAAAAACATTGACATAATGATGGAAACGGGAACGGGAAAAACGTTCACGTTTATAAAAACCATTTTTGAACTGAATAAAAATTTTGGGTACAAAAAATTTATTGTTCTTATTCCAACAGTTCCAATTCGGGAGGGAACAAAAACAAACTTAGAGGACACTAAAGCCTACTTTAAGAGCCTCTATGCCAATGAGAAAGAAAAAGAAATTGAAACATTTGTTTACGAAGGAGGAAACATTTCTGCTGTAAGACAATTTATAGGCACTTCGCATTTATCAGTTTTGGTAATGACACCAAGCTCATTTAGCCACAAAGACAATATTCTAAACCGTCCATTAGAAAAGGATATTAACACGCCTGAATTATTTGTAAACAATCAGGAACCGCCAAAATCATATTTGGAGTGTTTGAAACGATTAAATCCAATCGTGATAATGGACGAGCCTCACCGTTTTGAAGGAAATGCCTTTAAAACATATTTTGATGGATTTGAAAATTACTTTTTGCGATTTGGGGCGACATTCCCCAAAAAGAAAAACAGCTTAGCTCTTTCTAACGTAGCTTATATCTTAGACAGTATTTCTTCTTTCCGGCAAAACTTGGTAAAGAAAATTGTGGTTTACACACAAGACGTCATTGAAAACACAGATACACTTATTGGAATAGAAAAGGTTGGCTCAAAAAATATCGCCCACGTAAGTACTTTAACCAACGGAATTATAGCAAGGCGACAATTAAGTGTTGGTGGAGTATTTAACGGCAAAAGCATTAAAAAAATTCTAAAAGACACTGTAGTTTTAGCTGACGACACCTTTGAGAAAGTGGATTATTCTTTGTCGGACGAATCATTGCGAGCAATGATTAAAGAAACTATCAAAATACATTTTGAGAAAGAAAAAGCATTATTTGAGCAAGGCGTAAAATCGCTCACTTTGTTTTTTATGGAAAGTGATACAAGTTTATTTCGCGGTGATAATCCAAAAGTCAAAACCATTTTTGAAGAAGAATACAAAAAGCAATACACAGAGCTAATTAGCAAACTTGACCAAACAAGCGATTATTACAAATTCTTGCAAAACGATTATGACAATGATAATACTTTGCAGGTTCACAAAGGTTATTTTTCTGGCGATAAAGGAAACGCGGACGAAAAAGTAAAAGCAGGAGTTGATGAAATACTGAAAGACAAAAAGAAGCTACTTTCATTTGAAAGTCCTACACGTTTCATTTTCTCAATTTGGGCTTTGCAGGAAGGTTGGGATAATCCGAATGTTTTTACAATATGCAAACTTTCCAATCAAGGAAGCGAAATTTCTAAGTTGCAACAAATTGGACGTGGATTACGAATTTGTGTAAATCAAAATCTACAACGATACACACTCAAAAACCTGAATGACAACCAAGAGGAATTTTGGAAAATCAATAACCTTGATGTAGTTGTATCAAGCAAAGAACAAGGTTTTGTTGAAGGCATTCAAAACGAGATTTTAAGTAATTCATTCCTAATTTCTGAAACATTTACAGAACAAGAACTTATTAAAACACTCAAAGAAAAATCAGGCTTTGATGATGATACTATTATTACATTAGTTGATGATGTGTTGAAGGACACAAAAATGATTGTTCGCAAGGCAATTGTTGACGGACAAAAGATTTATGAAAAATCGTCTGAGTTTTCAGCCATTCTCAAAAAACAAAACTTACCAGATGAACAAGTAAAAGCAATTGAAAGTTTGTTTGCAAACGATACAAATACTTACGTTCAAAAAGCCGATAAGAAAAAAGAAAAAAAGAAAGTTTTCATAAAAGCGACGCACCTCCAAGAGTTTCAAAACCTTTGGACAGCTATCAATAAAAATGCCTTTTATGTTTTAGAAACTTTAACCAAAGAACAAGAAAACCAATTAATACAAAATATAAAAACGCAAATTGAAGCTGTAAACATTGAAGAAATATTGTTACAAACCATAAAAGCAGAACTACACGTAAATAAAATTGGCGAACAAGGAGCTATTACAGAAAGACTAACCGATACGGTTTCATATAAAAGCAAGGTTGATTATTTGGAATTGGTTCGCTCTTTGTCAAACAACACCAAAACACCTATTTCATTTGTAGTAAAGATTTTTAATGCTTTGAGTGATGACTTCAAGAATAAAATGCTCTGCAACAATCCGGAACAAGCTCAAAGAGAAATTTCCGAAATAATCAATAAGAACTTAATTGCAATGCTCAAAGCAAACATTAAGTATGATGGAATTAACGGAACAGGTTTGCCAAACGTATTCAAAACCGAAAAAGGAAAAACCTTTTTAGATACAGGAAGCGTAGGGAAATTTCAAAAAGACATTACAGGCTATTTTTCTTTAAAAAACAAATGGGTATTTGAAGAGGTGATTGAATACGACAGTGATTTTGAATTGGAAATTGTAGAGCAAGACCCAGATATTGAGAGCATTGAAATTTTCGGCAAACTTCCACGCCTGAAAATAAAAACGCCTTTGGGCGATTATAACCCCGACTTTTGCTATGCAATTAAGAGTACAGAAGGTAACAAAGTATTCCTTGTGGTGGAAGCCAAAGGTTATAAATCATCAACAGCAATACCAGTAGATGAAAAAGGGAAAATCGACTTTGCTAAGAAATATTTTAAGGCATTGGGCGAACACTACAAAGACCAAAATATCAAAGTTTCATTTAAAGAACGTATCAATAAAACGCAATTAGCGGCATTGATAAACAACGCATAAAACAATGGCAGAACAAGAATTTATAAAAGCAGGATATTCAGTTGTTGGCACAGAAGACAACGAGAACAAACTATTGAGTTTTCTTAAAGAACACTACCCAAGTGTAATTAAAGACAACGAAATTGACCTTAATGAACTCAAAGCCATTGCAGATTTACCCATAGACGAAAAAGTAAACGGCTACGGATTAAGTTTTGTCGGCAGAAACTTTGCAAGAGCCAAATATGCTCAAAAAACGGAAAAGGAATTCCAGCTGAATACTTCATTTAGCAAGGATTTTGACACTACGCAAAACTTGGTTTTAAAAGGCGACAACTTGGACAGTTTAAGGATTTTAAAAAACCATTACAGCGGGCAAATCAAGTGTATCTACATAGACCCACCTTATAATACCGATAAAGACGAATTTGTTTATCCTGATAAATTTGACAAAGAAGAAGCGGAAGTTTTGGGCTTAGCAAATTTGAGCGAAAGCGATTATGCAAGAATGGATTTTAGTTTCAAAACTAAGAAGAGCCACAATGGATGGTTGGCGTTTATGTATCCACGTTTATTGTTGGCACGAGATTTATTGAGCAAGGAAGGAGTTATTTTTATAAGTATAGATGACAATGAACAAGCCAATTTGAAATTACTTTGTGATGATGTGTTTGGAGAGGAAAATTTTGTTGGTCAATTTGTAATAAACTCAACGCCAAATGCTAGAGATTATGGACACATTGGTAAAATGCACGAATACGCGTTGTTTTATACTAAAAATTATGATTTTGCTAAAACCTTTTTAATCCCTGAAGAAGATAAAGTTTTCAAGTATAATGATGAGCGAGGTGGCTTTAATATACATCCATTATACAATAGTAATGTAGCATTTACCAAGTTGAATAGACCAAATCTTTATTATCCATTTTATCTGTACTTAGATGAAAAAGAAGATAATTTCTATAAAATTGGTTTAAAGGAAAAAGAAAATTCAATTGAAATATTCCCCCCAAAATCACAAAAAGACAAAGTACAGTTTGTTTGGCGATGGGGAAAAGAGAAAGCACAAAAAAACTTAAATGCTGAAATTATTGGCTATAAAACTGGTGATGGTGAGTACAGAATTATTCAGAAGATGAGACATTCCAAAAAATTAATTCGTTCGCTCCTTTTAGATAAAGAAAATACAAGTAGAAGAGGTACAGCTGAGTTAGAAGTCCTTTTCAAGGATAATTATTTTGATTTTCCTAAACCAATAAATCTAATAAAAACTTTAGCTCAAAACTCTACAAATGAAAATGACATAGTTCTTGACTTCTTTGCGGGTTCAGGTACCACAGGACACGCTGTGATGCAACTCAATGCCGAAGACGGTGGTAACCGTAAGTTTATATTGTGTCAAATAGACGAGCCAATCAAGAAAGACAAACCAGCTTACAAATTTTGTGTAGAGAATAGTTTACCTCCAGTAATTTCGAGCATTACCATAGAGCGGTTAAAACGTGCAGGTGAAAAAATAGCCAAAGACATTGAAGCAGAAAACATCAAAAGCGGAATGTTTGAAGAACATAAAAAACAGGTGCCTGATATTGGCTTTAAAGTTTTTGACAGTGTAGAAGCACCGAAATTAAAAGTAGATGAAACAGGACAAATTTCAATAACCGAGAATGATATTGATGCTTTAAGTAGAATTTACAATATGATTTTTACCGTTGGTTTAGACGAGCCGACACAAGTTCCCGAAGAAGTTGTGAAAGATTCCATTTACAAAATCGGAAACCATTATTACATAACTAACAGTGAAAAAATAACCAGTGATGATTATACAAACGCTATTAAAAACGGCAAAGTATTTATTGACGGTTGGACTGCAAGTTTGAACGGAACATTGCAGAATTACAAAGAAGATGTGAAAATTGTGTTTTAAAGAAAGACAATGAAAAAACAAGCCCACGCTTCGTAGTCAAGCACATTGGCTGGTCGCTCAAAAAAGCCAACCACACGTCCAAAACCAGCCAAAGAGCTTGCCTACCCCAACGCACGGCAGACAGGAAAACAGTAGCAAATTGATTGAAAAAATAACATAAACAATTGAACACCAGGCGGTAACATCGTGTATAGTGCATTTGGCGGATAGTGCTAATTTCAAGGGTGTTACATCTAATAAACTTTGTGCCGGTTTGACAGGTTCGTGCTTCGAATCGCCAAACGACACCATACACGTAACCGTTAGCGGTAATGCTAAAAACCGCATCGCTGACAAGCAATCTCATAATATTTTGGTTCTTTTTCAATACCGATAAATTTACGGTTAAGATTTTTAGAAGCAACCAATGTACTGCCACTACCCATCGTAAAATCAAGAACAACATCATTATCGTTAGTATATGTTTTAATCAAGTATTCCATCAATAATTCGGGTTTTTGAGTTGGGTGTACTCTATTCAATGAGTTACATTCAGCTAATTTACAACTAACTTCAATTATTTTTCTTGGAAATCTTTTTGTGTTATCGTAGTTATCTGAATATTGTCTTGTTTTGCCACTTGCTTGTTTATTCGTTTCAGATGTATTTTCTTTTGGTTTGCTTATAGGCCGTATCCTATCGCTTTTTGCATCTGTCATTTGCGGGTTGTAGGTCGGCAATGATTTGTAAAAAACAGATATTACTTCATTACAACTTAAAGGCATTTTTTTTGCGTTTGCAAAATTAGTAGTGCTTACCTTATCCCAAATCCAATCATATCTATAATTGTTTATATTACTGCATCGTAAAAAAGAACTAAATGGTTCTTGCCCAAACAACAATATCGCTCCATTAGGTTTTATTATTCTATTTAACTGTTCCCACATTTTATCGAAAGGAATTACACTGTCCCATTTACAGGTTGTTGTTCCGTATGGCGGGTCAGTAATTACACAATCAATACTATTATCAGGTATTAAAGGCATAATATCCAAGCAATCGCCTTGAAATAAAGCACTACCGCTAACATCGGCTATATGCAATAGCGGGTTCGGTGCGTTCTTTAACATTTGTTCTACTATCATAATTTATCTGCTATTTATAGTTTTGTGTTTCAAATCCGCTACTGCACATAGCCGTAGCCCGTTACCGCCAAGTGTAAGAGACCGAAACGAACAGACAATTTGCTACTTAAAGACAGAAAAAGAAAAACGAAATAATGAACAGCCCACGCACAAAACTGCACATTTGCAAGCCCCGACACTCATGCCGATGCTTCAGCTTGCAAAAGAGCAGTTTTTTTTGCTGACGCACTTCCGGATTAACTAACTTTGTTCTATGGATAAGTTGACCAAAGAACAAAGAAGAAAAAATATGCAAGCAATTAAATCTAAAGGTTCTAAGATTGAAATTATGCTTGCAAAAGCAATGTGGGAAAAAGGTTTACGATACAGAAAAAATGATAAAACAGTAATTGGAAAACCTGATTTCACTTTTAAAAAATATAAAATCGCTGTTTTCTGTGACAGTGAATTTTGGCATGGAAAAGATTGGAAAAAAAAGAAACTTGAACATAAATCCAATATTAAATTCTGGCACCAAAAGATAGAGCGTAATATCCAGAGAGATAGAGAAGTAAATGAAGAATTGTTAAAAAACGGTTGGCAAGTAATTAGATTTTGGGGTAAGAATATCAAAAAGGAATTAGTAAATTGCGTGATTAAAATTGAGACTGAAATAAATGAAGTTAAAAGAAAAAATATCACTTGAAGAAGTCTGCGGACAAACCTTCAAAATTAGGGTTGTAGAAGCTTCTGAATATGGGAAAGCCGCATTAACTCATTATTTACACAATCATAATAATGGGGTTTCTCAATTCTACAAAAAAGAAGCTGTTCATCATATAAAGAGAGCATTAGAATATAAATTTCCGGACGAGGACATTACTTCTAAAGTTGCCGAAGATGCTCTACAATATATGCTTTTTGATTTCAAAAAAGATGTTCCATTTCCTGAACCGGAAAAACCAAAATTTAAATTTATAGATTTATTTGCCGGTATTGGTGGCTTCCGCATAGCCATGCAAGAATTAGGAGGGAAATGTATTTTTACAAGCGAATGGGACGAACAAGCAAAGAAAACATACGAAGCAAATTTTGGAGAAGTTCCTTTTGGCGACATTACAAAAGATGAAACTAAAAGATTTATTCCGGATGGGTTTGATGTTTTATGTGCAGGATTTCCTTGTCAGGCATTTTCTATTGCAGGAAAACGAGGTGGTTTTGAGGACACAAGAGGAACACTATTTTTTGATGTTGCAGAAATAATTAAAAAGAAAAAACCGAAGGCTATCTTTCTTGAAAATGTAAAAGGATTAGTAAATCACGATAAAGGAAAAACACTAACAACAATTCTTAATGTTTTGAGAAATGATTTAGGTTATTATGTTCCAGAACCTCAAATAATGAATGCAAAGGACTTTGGTGTTCCCCAAAATCGTGAACGCATTTATATTGTTGGATTTCGAAATGATTTAGGTATTGAAAGTTTTGAATATCCTAAGCCTTTAAATAAATCTGTATCGTTTGAAGATATAAAAGAAGAGAAAACAGTATCAGTAAAGTATTATCTTTCTGAGACTTATCTTAATACATTAATCAATCATAAAAAACGACACGAAAGTAAAGGAAATGGATTTGGTTACGAAATTATTCCCGATTCAGGTACAGCTAATGCTGTTGTTTGTGGAGGTATGGGAAGAGAAAGAAATTTAGTTTATGACCATAGATTAGAAGATTTTACTCCGGTAACTCATATAAAAGGCGAAGTAAATAAAGAAGGAATTAGAAAAATGACTCCAAGGGAATGGGCAAGATTACAAGGTTTTCCTGATAATTTTATTATTCCTGTTGCAGATGCATCTGCATATAAACAATTTGGTAATTCTGTTGCTGTCCCAGCAATTCATGCAACAGGTAAAGAAATAATTAAAAGGATTTTAGCTTATGTTGACAGGAAATAAAGGTGAATGGAGTGAAATATATACTCTACTTAAAATAATATCAGACAAAAATTTATTTGCAGGTGATAGCGACTTAAATAAAATTGAAAGTTTAATTTTTCCCATTATTAAAATACTGAGAGACGAATCAAATGGAACATACGAGTATGCTTACGATAGTGATTTAGTGATAATTAAAGGAAATGAAGAAGAATTTAGAATTCCTATTTCACAATTTCAAGAAAAAGCAGTTTTGTTACTATCAAAACTGAAAGAAACAACATCAGCAACTTTTTCAATTCCCGAAATTGAAAGTTTCATTAATTCCTTTAATTGTGTTTCCTTAAAAGCAAAATCAAGCGTTAAGAGTGATATAAGAATTGTAATTCATGACCAACGAACAGGAACAACGCCTGAATTGGGTTTTAGTATCAAATCTCAACTTGGAGGAGCATCAACCCTATTAAATGCGGGAAGAACTACAAATTTTATTTTTAAAATTGAAGGTTCAAATATAACAGACAATGAAATTTCTGAAATAAATGCAATTGATACAAGGAGCAAAATAAAAGACCGTATCGAGTCAATAAAGGAACATTCAGGGATTCTAAAATTCAATAATACTGAAAGTTCAATTTTTGGAAACAATTTAACTTTGATTGATAGTGCTTTACCTCAAATATTATCAGAAATAGTTTATTTATTTTTTACTTCAGGTTTGTCAAAAACATTGGATTTGGTCAACGAAATAACTGTTCAAAACCCACTTAACTATAATCTGGAAACAAATCATCCATTTTATTCATACAAAATCAAACGTTTTCTTACTGACATTGCTTTAGGTATGATGCCGTCCAAAGTTTGGTCTGGACAATTAGATGCAACCGGCGGTTATTTGGTTGTAAAAGAAGATGGAGAAGTATTGTGTTATCATATTTACAACAGAAATGAGTTTGAAGACTATTTGTTAAATAATACAAAGCTTGAAACTGCTAGTAGTTCAAGACATGAATTTGGGTTAGTTTATAAAGACGAGAGTCAATTATGTTTTAAATTAAATCTTCAAATTAGATTTATAAAATAATTATTATGGCAGAGGAAAAAAGTTTAGTTTTAAAATTTGAGCCTAGTACAATTGAGCACCTAGGAGTTAAAATGTATTCTCATATTCCTCCTGCCTTAGCGGAATTAGTTGCAAATTCTTATGATGCATGTGCAAAAAAAGTAAATGTAAAGCTTTTCAATACACCCGAAAAAAAAATAATTGTAGAGGATGATGGGTGTGGAATGTCTTTTGATGAAGTAAATGATTATTTTCTAAGAATAGGAAGAAATCGTCGAAAAGAAAATCAGCCAGTAATCTGCCCTGATAGAATTCCTACAGGTAAAAAAGGTCTTGGTAAACTGGCTTTATTTGGTCTTGGTAATTCGGTTGAAATACAAACGATAAAAGATAATCAAAAGGTAACTTTTACCTTAAATTATCAAGATATTTTACAAGCAGGCTCTCAATATCTTCCAAATTTTGAAATAGCAGATTGTGTAGAGCCTTCCGGAACTATTATCACACTAAAAGAGCTTAAGCATAAATCTTCATTTTCCCATGAAACATATGCCAAAAGTCTTGCGAGGCTTTTTAATTTTCGAGCAAATAATTTTATTTTAAATATTTCATTAGATAATGGAACTCCTATTCAAATTGATAGCAAATTAAAGTTTGAAAATTTGGTGCAAGAATTTGAATGGAATGAAACTTGGATTGGTAGTAATGTTGCTTCCGACTATCAATACAAAGATGTGATAAAAGGTAAGGTTATAACAACAGAAAAACCAATTAAGCCTGAACTTCGAGGTATAATTCTGTTTGCAAATGGACGATTAGTTAATGCTCCTGAGTTTTTCGGAAAATCTGAATCAAGTCACTTTTTCTCATATACAACTGGTTATTTCGATGTTGATTTCGTAGATGAATGGGAAGAAGATGTAATTGCAACAAATCGCCAGTCAATTGATTGGGAATTAGAAAAATCTCAACAATTAAAGAATTATTTTTCTAATGTATTATCAGCGATTGAGAAAGATTGGAGAAAAAAACGAGAAGATAAGCGGGAAAATCTAATACAACAAAACACAGGTATTAATTTAAGTCAATGGAAAAGTACATTACCTGAATTTATTGGAACTAATGTTGAAACGATTTTAAACAAAGTTAAAACCTCTGAATTAGAAGGTGTTGAGCAGTCTAATTTTGTAAAGGCTCTTTATAATATCGCTCCAGAATATCCTTTATTACATTGGCGTCATTTACATCAAGAAGTAAGAGAAGTATCAAAGTTACATTATCAAAATGGATATTATTACGCAGCCTTTATTGAAGCTCTGAAGCGTTATGTTTCAGCAGTAAAGAAAAAGTCAAAAAAAACAAATATTGATGAAAGAAATTTAATGCAAGCAGCATTTAATGGACTTTTAAAAGTTACTAAAAAATATAAAAAAATAGATGGTTCTGAATTTGAACAACGAACAATACAAAACATTGAAGAAGCTCAAAAAATGTTATCAGAGGGTATTGTAGTTGGTGGCAGGCATCCTTTACAGCATGAAGAACATGAGGAGTTAAAGAAATCTGGTCTTTTTACAGAAAAGGATTGCTTAGATTTATTGAGTTTACTTTCTCATTTATTTAAAAGACTTGATGATGCAGATGAAGCCCCATAGCATAGCCACACACATTGCCAAGCCACACGAGCCTGCGCTTCAACCAAAGCTTGTCAAAGAGTGTGTCTGCCCAACGCTCGTCTGACTGAGACGAAGTAGCAAATTAATAAAAAATGACAGGAAAAACAGAACACCAGGCGGTAACAAAGGCTATATGCAATAAGGGTTTCAGTGGTAATTCAAGCATTCTGCCCCGCTCAAACTTCGGTGTAGGCGGACAGGGTAGTAGCCCGCAATCCCTTACTGCACATAGCCTCAACCGTTACCTGCAATTTTACCAACGAGGAAACTGACTGCGAATAGAGAGATTGATTGATAATTAATTGACAAAAAATACAGATAGAAAAGAATATGAAGTCTGCCGATTTTAAGAAAATAGTAACAAAAGAACTTGCACCCTTTCTCCGAGAGAATGGATGGAAGGGAACTGGCTTTGATTACAACAAACATATTGAAAATATTGTCAAAGCATTGACTATTCAACCATCAAGTTCTGGTGGAAAATTTTGCATTGAAACTGGTGTTCATTTTGATTTTATTCCTCTGCCAGTAGAGAAGGATTTGTCAAAGCTGAAAACTTGGGATATGGATATAACATCTCGCTTGACTCCTAATGATGAAAATGATTTTTGGTGGGAATTTCCCAAAACAGACGCAGAGATTGAAAGTTTATTTTCTGAACTGAAAGAATTGATTTCAAACAAGGGGGAAACATATTTTAGCCATTTTGACAATTGGGAAGAAACTGTATCCCAATTTACGACTGATAGTATTGAGAACGGAGATACTAAATCTTTTATCAGAAAACCTCAGACTAGAACAGCATTATTTTTAGCTAGAATGAATCAATTCTTGAACAACAATAATAAAGCAATTGAATTCTCTGAATATGGACTATCCAAAATTGTAGGAAATAAAGGTTCTGGATTAATTCCTGACTTTGAGGAAATAATAAAAAAAAGCAGGTAACAATAAATATACGTAATGCGGGGCGATTTGGTAAATTTGAACTTTAAAGCATTTAATAAACAAAGTAACGATTTGATAGTGAAGCACCTTGAAATCCCGCACTACGCATATTCGAGCCGTTGTCGGCAACTTAACGAAAAACACATATACAACTAAAATTCAATGAATTAAATTGGATTTTACGCAAAAAAATTGGCAAAGGTTGATAACATAGAAAATTAAACAGAAAAACTGTGCAGGTTAATAATAAATCAGTTGTAACGGGTTGATAAATTCGGATTATAAAAGAAAATCGAACGGCTTGAAAACTGTGCTTTGTCGTTGAAAAATTCGCAAAGATTGGTACAAACCAAAGAATTCAAACGGAAATTTGCCAGGTTGATAAATAATAAATCGCAACGGGCTGAAAATTCCGGCTTGAAAACGAAAATAAAGGAGTAATT
>Ga0163225_100287_pt1 | contig 15782 bp, 9 predicted proteins | sample MSEWel2016_04_06_2_FD_113145 | JGI IMG/M metagenome (GOLD analysis project Ga0163225, IMG submission 113145) | Subsurface microbial communities from deep shales in West Virginia, USA - MSEEL Well Study Marcellus 5H_2016_04_06 ... | reverse complement strand
TAAGTTGAAACTGATTTTTGCTTTTTTCAAATTGATAAAAAGCAAGCATAGCCATAGCTACGTGAGCTTTTTATCATGAAGAAAAAACGAAAATCAGCGATACTTGGTGCGATATTTTATGCTTAATACAACACTAGTTCATCGTGCAGATAGTAGCTTCTTGAAAAATGTAGTTTTTTCAAAAAAACATCTAATTTCAACTATTGATTTATCCCAAGCATCGATAGTCGATATACCTTACATCTTAACCTTTTTTTAAAATCACACCCCTTCAGTCTCGGTTTCGCTTATTTCTTAGGCCATACCTCTTTAAAGGATCAAGCATTAAAAAAAGATAATAAATATGAATCGACCCCAAGAGGCTTCAACTATAATTACTTGCATTTTAAATATATTCTGACATTTTCCCCATGACCTTACTTACAACCACGCATTATTAGAATAAACCTATGAATTAAGATTTTAAGGATCCCAGGCAGTAGTAAAGAAAGCAGCTAATTGATTAATTACTTCCTTTTTCTAATAAATTGAAAGTAACCATAAAAGGAGTTCGGTTAACTTTAATGAATTTCGACATATTTAGAAGGACTATAGCCAAAATGTCTTGAAAATGTTCGTGTAAAATTGGAGGGTTCAGAAAATCCCACCTTAAAAGCAACTTCAGAAATATTTAGATTTGTGTTAAGTAACAGTTCCGCGGCTTTATCCATCCGAACCCTTACTATAAATTCATGGGCAGTACTCCCGGATACGGCCCTCAGTTTTCTATACAGTTGACGTTGACTAATTTGAAGTATAGTAGCTAATTGTTGAGCATTGAAACCTTCAATTTCAATATTTTTTTCTATAGCGGCTATCGCTTTCATTAAGAATTTGTCCTTAATTTGGCTTTCAGATTCTACCAAATCCGCAGTATGTTCTTTCCCTTCAAGAGCCCTTTGCATTCGCAAACGATTTTCGAGAATACTTTCAACCTGCGCTTTTAGAACTTCTACACTAAACGGTTTAGAAATGTAAACGTCTGCCCCGTTTTTTAAACCTTCCACTTTGTTGGCTTCTGTCGATTTAGCAGTTAACAAAATCACTGGTATATGGCATGTTTGTTCATGTGTTTTTATTTTATGGCAGAGCTTATTGCCATTCATTTTGGGCATCATTATGTCAGATATAATTATATCAGGCACCTTACTTACTGCTGTTTTAAATCCGTTTAAGCCATCGCTTTCAGTAATAATTTCATAACTATCAATAAGTTCGCTTTCCAAATAGACTTGGATATCTCGACTATCCTCAACAATCAGCACTACCGGTTTCTGCTCCTCTCGGCTTCCTGCCGAATATTTGCCTGAATCAACATTCCCATTTCGGATCTCATCAAATTCATTATTTAAGATTATCTCAAAAGGCAGTGATAGGAAAATTTCAGTTCCTTTTTGAGGAATACTGTTAATAGAAATTTCACCGTTCAATACTTCTACAAGTTTTTTAGTATAAGCCAATCCTATTCCCGAGGAAGTTCCATAAAAAGGTTTAGTGGAAATTTGAATGAAAGGTTCAAATACCTTTGAAAGTTTATCTTGTGCTATTCCAACCCCGGAATCCTTAACCAAAATTATCAAACGTCTGGCATTATCTTCCTTTTTAACCTGAACTTCAACAATACCTTTATCCGGAGTATATTTAAAAGCATTGGAAAGTAAGTTTTCCAAAATTTGTTTAATCTTATCTTTATCAAAATATCCATATAAACTCCCTTCCAGTCCTGAAAACCTTAATTCCATCTTTCTGTTTACAATCATTGGCTCAAATGACAGCAATACAGACTTAACTACTTCATGAATATCACAAACCTCAAGATTGGCTGTCATTTTTCCAACTTCTGCTTTTCTAAAATCCAAAAGTTGAGAAATAAGGTGAGAAAGATGCCAGACATTTCTATGAATAATTGATAAATACAATTCACTTTTTTTCTCATCCATTTTTGAAACATTCATCAATTGTTTAAGTGGATCAGAAATTAATGTAAGTGGCGTACGAAACTCATGAGAAACATTAGTATAAAACTCTATCTTGGCTTTATTCAGTTCTTCCTGTTTCTCTGATTTTAATCGCTCCACTTGAATCTGGTTTTTCAATCTTTCCCTTGAAATTATAATCCTGTATATCAACAACAATATAACAAATACAAAAGCGATATAGCTAATATAAGCCCATATTGTTGCATACCAAGGTGGAATAATCCTGACAGCTATTTTTTTCACCTCCGACCAATTACCTTCTGGTGACACTGCTTTTGCTTTAAAAATATAATCTCCGGGAGGTACTTTTGCAAATGTGACCTTTTTGCTTTTAGATTCACGCCAGTCGTCTTCATAACCCTCCAAGTAGTATAAATACCTAACTCCCATCATATTGGGAAAATAGATTGCATCCATTTCAATTGAAAAACTATTTTGGTCATGTTTTAGAGATATAGATTCAGTCTTGAAAAGCGCCTTATGCAATAATATTTTCCCATTCACAGTATCTCCCGGTTCCACCTCTTTACCAGCTATATTCAATGAAGAAAGCAAAAAATCGGGTGCTGTTGTTCTATTCTTAATCGAATCCGGCGAAAAAGAAATAAATCCGTTTCTTGCTCCAAAGTATATTTGATTATTGGAAGTATCATTAAAACAAGCACCATCCAAAAACACCCAGTTTTCATTATTTCCCCGTATATTAAAATTCTGAATTTTAAATTGGCCTGTTTCAATCTTTGAAACGCCCATCTTATGCGAAACCCAAATATTCCCTGCTGCATCTCCTGTCACGGCAGAAATATAATCTTCCGGAAGTCCGTCTTCCTTCCTGAAGTTCCTAATTGTATTGCGCTTGCTATTTATGCAACTTAATCCCAAGGATGTTCCGGCCCATATCTGATTATGTTGATCCTCAAATAACGAATAAACCAGATTACCGCAAAGCCGTGGTTCAGTATTAGTATTATACAATAAAGTATCAACACATATTTCGTAAGGATCATATTTCAAACAAACCACCCCGTTTCCTTCTGTTGCAAGCCAGACGTTACCCTCCCTATCCTCCATTACTTGCATAACGCTGTGACCATCTATTACCTCAGATAGATTAAGTACACTAACTCTTTTATTTTTCAGTTCTATTTTCCCCAGAGCATTATATAAACCCAACCATATCCTGTTTTTTGATGATTCCGCAATACTGAATACGGACCAAATCTCCAACCCGGGATGTGTTTTCCTATTTATAACATCAACAAGTCGCTCACTTTCGGATTTGAAGCACTGCAATCCGGAGGTACTTCCTAACCAGAAATCACCTTTTTTATCCTTAAACATACTGCGGGGTTGGGTTTGATCGTAATTAGAAGCAAAGAAGGAGTGTTCTTTATTTTTTTCAGACCCTTTGAGAATAAAAACTCCGTTATGATTTGTTCCCAGCCATAAATCTTCATCATCCTTTAAAATCACTCGCACGGAAGTAGGAAATGGCTTATGATTTTTCTGTATATAATTATGGTACAATTTGAAAGGATACCTGTTAGTGTTAGCCATATAAATATTTCCTTTCCGTGTACCTAACCATATAATATTCTGACCATCTATGTAATAACTAGTGATATAATCATCTATTAAACCGCCGGGCTTGCGAATATCTGAAGTATATTGAAAGGTTTCTCCTGTATTGATATCTAATGAGGTCAAATGATGATCTACAAGTTGATATTGTTTATTATCTATCAATTTATCTCTGTTCAATTCATTACTGGTTTTATTTAATTGTTCAGTAACTTTTGGTGGTACCATGTTATTAGAAACTATATTAAAATAGTTATAGGCATAACTATATCTCAAATATTGATTATCAAAGGTGAAAATCCACAACTGATCATATTCATCAGTTATAATATTTCGAATTCGGTTACTATGAATATTAAGTGTTTCTTGAGAAGTATTTCGGTATGATTTAAAATCTGTTCCGTCATATCGGTAAAGTCCATTCCAACTCCCAAACCAAACATACCCTAAAGAATCTTTTGTAACTCCATGAACCTGAGTATTAGGGGTATTTGTCAGGCCATCATTTTTTTCAAAAAATAAATCCTGGGAATGGCACGGCAAGTTAGATACCGTAAATAAAATCAGAATCGAATAACTATAAAAAATTGAGCGCTTCATACATTTTTTGCGTTAATATTCTTTATGTCTTTTCAAATCCATGCAGAAAAAACAGACATAGCCAAGTATTTTCCTTCTCATTGCAACTTATTTAATCAAGTAAGGTTAAACCTGTCAAACAAAAATAATACAAATACAACCCAAAACTTCCTTGCAATACAAAACTGTCATAAAATGCAATATTCTTTTCTGAATGCAAGACCTTAGTTTCTATCAATTAATTTCTTCAGCAGGTCATTGCCTCCTTTATACTTTTCCAGAATGTTGAAAGTCCTCATTGGAGGTGGGGTAACAAATACAAGGCGCGAATTTGACTTTTGCACCAATTCATGCGCACGAATATGGTCAAGGAACTTTTCTGGATAATGACATAATCTCCAGCTTTTAACCTATCTAAAACCATCTGCCAGCGTCCTTCGTTGATAAAACTAAGGGTACTGTGTCCGCTCGCCGCATGGTTGTGTACTGTTGTCTTCTCTTTAACAAAATCTGACAGACCTACACCCCATTCGGATTCCGGAAGACGACGGGCACTTTTTGCCACCATCAATGATTGAATATTTCGTGCCCCTCCTCTGCCATTTCTTTTAATTGCGCCCATGTTGTCCGTGGCTTTTTTGTCTGTAACCCCTCTTCTCCCAGATTTATGGTATTTCCATTAACCCAGAAAGTTGCTTTAAAACCCAGTTCTTCAAATTTGGGGTAAACCAAAGTATAATATTCCTGCAAACCGTCATCAAAAGTGTAGCTAATTGCAGCCTGTTTGTCACCAAAATAATTTGAAATGGAAAAAAGCCTGGATCCGGTCATCACCTCTCTGATAATAGGCTTCTCAAATTCCACCCAATGTTCATAGCCTTTCTCATTGAAATGTACACCATCCCTGGTCAGCGTCTTTTTCATCAACCCTTCTTCGTCCACAAATTCAGAATAAAGATCAATAAGGGTATAATCGCCCTTCTTTTCATAGCCGCGAAGCAAATCATTAACCATCCTAACATCTTCTTTCAGGTATTGGCGCCTGGTAGGAAGAATTGTGCGTACAAAAACCACTGTTTGGGGAGATTTTTTACGAATTTTGCTGGCAATTGTCTGAATATTTTTGGCAACATACCGGGCTGAAGGAACAATTTTAAAATATTTAAGATTGGAACGACCGGTTTCATCGTGGTGAAGATTAAACAAATCGTTAATCCCTATTAAAATAAACACAGCTTTAGGCTGAAAATGGGTAACCTCATTAAGCCGCTTCAACACACCATCGGTTACATCTCCTGCAATACCTCTGTTCCGAATGTGTTGAATCCCGAATTTCTCGCTCCAGTCTTCACCTTGTTCGGTAATGCTGTTGCCAATAAATACAATCTCATGTTTTGAAAGGGGGTTATTTTTAAAAGCCCGGATGCGCTTTTTGTAATGGGAGCGCGTCCAATCGTTGTGGTATTTTGAAACAACTTCACCTGAAGGGTACAACTTGTTAAGTTCTGTATTACTGGTATTGTTTTTCTGGCTCTGCAGCAATAAAGAGCAAAGCAATAATGTCAGGATGATAAGGTATTTTTGCATTTTATGAATTTCTGAGTGATTAAAATATTCGACACCCTCCGCGTCGGTTTGTTGTGCTTATAATAAAAAGGCCGAAAAGCCAAATAGTATTAAATGGGTAATTTTTAGATTGTTAAAATAAAATTAAAACCATAGCGAATTTAATACTAATGAGAAAGATATTAAAGAACTTTGCAGCAGTTAATTTTTCATCCGGATTTTTTTCCTGTAATGTACAAAGCCATATCCTGAACTCCGGACAGAGTCATGCAGTGTGCCGCAAGTGATTCAGAGTTTGGGAAAGGTTGCATTGTGCGGGATTAGGTCAGAATTGTATGATTTCTCTGAATTACAAATCCAGGGAAGTCAAAACGGAGTGGATTACAAATCCACTCCGACGAGGTTCCGGAAAAATCAACTTATCAACCGGAACCTCATCTTACTGCCAGATTTTATAAGCCGTTCCCAATAAGCTATTCAAAAACCAACACCTTACTAAACGACACAAATGTATCTTTACTGCCCCACTTTTTACCGGATTTTTCGATCCAATACCAATGCGACTGAGTAGGGGAAAACATTAAAGTATATTCGCCTTCTGGAATTACAGGACTCATATATTGCAACCCTTCAACTGTTTTATTGGAATACATATCTACCCAGGTATCGTGAACCGTTTCGCCATCTGAATTATTGATAACAATGTGTCCATAACCGCAATCGATGGATGCCACACCCCGTAAGGCAATTTGGCTGCCATTGAATTTAATGGTGAGTTTCGCATCTTTAGTATTGGCTCGTTTCGATTTTGTGTTGTCGCCCTCTTCTTCTTGCCAGTTACCCTCGTAGCTTACTGCATCATCTTTATAGCTGATTTCATAATCGGGTTTAAGCGGAACATCTTTCCATTCACCCGTTTCCACATCAAAGGTCCAGCTTTCATGGTATTCGGTCATGGATATCTTATCACCTTCAAACACCAATGGCTGCCAAACATAGGTTGCCGTAGCCCGTTGTTTCGGAAAAGACCATCTGTCACCCATATACATGTAAGTAGTGGTTTTGCTTCCTGCTACAGGAAAAACATACGTCGATTGCGAATTCCAGGTAAGCGTGCCTTCCGGCGCTACAGCTCCACGATCGGTCCATGGCCCGGCGAGCGATGGGGCAGTGAAGTAATGATTATCGTTACGCTCCCAGCCTGTAAGACCTGACCCAATCCAGTAATAAGTGTCGTTACGTTTAAATACGGCAGGCGATTCGGTTCTTAATGTTTTTTCTCTCTTCAAAATCTGTTCTGACACACTTTTATAGTCATCAGCGAGCTTGTATATGTCACCATGATGCAGGATTACATAACCGGTACCATCATCATCCTGAAATGTGCCCATATCCCAGCGGTTAATGCTTTTATCGCCAAACATGAGGGGGCCTTTGTATTCGTAAGATCCGGTAATGTTTTGGGCTACGGCGTATTCAACAGCAGGATTTCGGTAACCGTTGGAGTCGGCATGCATATACATAATGAATTCACCGGTAGAGGGACACTTCATCACTTTTGGCCGTTCCCCAATACATTCAGGCCCTGACAGCCGTCCGCTCTCGTTGGGCACCATAGCAATACTTTCAAACTTCCAGTTCATCAGGTCAGTTGAAGAATAGCAACTGAAGCCTTCAAACTGGTTGTTTTTATTGTTTTTGTATTCGCCAAAGAGGTAAAATTTATCACCTTCTTTTATGATGTTAGCCCCATGGGCCGAAACGTTTTCTCCATTTTCGGTATACCAGGGAATACCTGACAATATAGATTTACCCCCCGTTTGTTGTGGTTGTTGAATAGTGCAAGCACATGAAATAAATGCCAGCAACGCCAGATAATGTAATTTTTTCATCTGAAAATCAGCTCTTAGTATTGGTAATGTATCCAAAAAAAGGATGAATTTACACAAGTAAATAACTTAGGGGTTGTAATGGAATAAATTGACAGTTTTAAACGATGTTATTTTGTTCTTTAACAACTTGAATATGCTGCGAATAGCGAGCTATTTAGGGTGTGTAATAGAATAAACTACCTGAAAATATTTTATAATTCGCTGAATACCTGATATTTATTTTTTAAGCTAACCTTAATTCATTACACACCCTTAATGGATTTTCAAGGAAGTTTAAGGGCAAAAGAACAAGTTTAAAGCGTCAGATTATTTCGGCACAACCCCTTAGTTATTCCGTCCAGAAATCAACTATATTTTCAGAAATATAAGGTTGTTCGGTGATGGTATCTGCATAAACCTTCTTCAAAACCACATTGTCAACAGGTAATTCTTCCTGTCCCAAAATCCGGCTAATAAACTGAACGCTTCCGGCGCGGACATTTGTCAAATAAATGTCGCTGATGGGTGTTAATCGGCGTTCAACGGTCGGTACCAAATCCCGCCATTGATAAAGCACATCCGTTTCAATTCCAAGAATACCATACCTGATTTTACCAGAGGCTATGTTTTGCATATAGATGTTTCGCACATATCCGCCTCTGCGCTCGTTGGTCTTTATAAACAGCAAATGCATCAAGTCTGCCCCTTCAACCACTCTGCAACTGTCAATAAAAACATTCTCAATCCCCCCAGAGAGCTCGCTCCCGATAGCTACCAGTTGGTGCCCGTTTTTTACAGTCACATTTCGAATAACAATATTCTTCGATGGGGTATTCAATCGCCAGGCATCCTGGTTTCGCCCCGATTTTATGGCGATAGCGTCATCACCCTGATCGAAGATGCAGTTTTCTATCAACACACTCTGACTCATCTCGGGATCAACGCCGTCGTTGTTATGTCCATGTGCGTAAACGTTTATATTTCGGATCACGATGTCTTTTGACAGATAAGGATGAATTGTCCAAAACGGGCTGTTGCGAATTTGAACATCTTCCAGCAAAACATTTTGACAGCGGTTAAACTGGATAAAATGAGGCCTCAGGTTTGCCGTATCGTTCACCATTTTTCGCTCTTCAACCGGATGGTTAAACGATGCAAGGTTGTATAAACGCTTCAAACTGTTCATGTGTCCCGGTGGCCGGTCAAACCACGTTTTCCAATGGTTCATCATTGCTTTCAATGTTCCTTCTCCGGTAATTGCAATATTCTCACATTCCCAGGCATAAATTAATGGCGAATAATTGTAACATTCCATCCCTTCCCAAGTGGTATGCACAGCAGGCAAGTAGTCTTCCGGGTTATCTGAAAACAGCAATACAGCCCCTTTTTCCAAATGCAAGTTAACATAGCTCTTCAAGTGTATTTTTCCGGTCAGCCATTCACCCGAAGGTATGACCACGATTCCACCACCAATTTCGGAAGCCTGATCGATGGCCTGAGCAATGGCATTGGATGTTTTTTGCTGATTGCCTGGCTCAGCGCCAAAATCGGTAATCACAAATTGCTGGCAACCTTTAAAATCGGGAATACTTATCGATGGCATCTCAAAGGGCGCTTCAACCCGGATCTGTTGTATTCCAACAGACGTTGGTTTATTTGTGCATGAAAATAATGTAATCACAAGACCCATTATAAGTGTCAGTTGTTTTTCGTTCATTGATCTATTTTTTTAAGGTTTTTTAATTTTCCAAACCAGTACCCCTGCGGTTGGCATAACTTTATTGCCGATTAGTATTTCGGCATCTTCAGGTAGAAGCATTCTGTAATCTTGATCCGTGTAATTCATGGCAATGCCAAAACCGTCGCGGTATTCCACCAGTATGCCCGGGGGATAGTTTTCGATGGGAATGTTCAATCGGCTATAAACTTTAGAGAGAACGGCCTGCTCCAAATTACCATGATTACTGTCGGTACCCACATAGGTCACGGTTCCTTTTTTCAAAGGGTGAAAGCTCACGGCAGTTTTGCCCGCATAAAAATCGCCGGCATATATTGCCCAGCTTTCGGTATCTTCAGAAGGGTTCAAAACGTCACCCCAGCTGGTCCAGACAAATCGTTCTCGATTCATGATTATCGTATCTGAAGCATACGGACGCAGCAAGTCGTAAAATTCGATCTCCCCTCCAATTAATTTATAGATTGGCTCAGCATATTTTGCTTCCCACAGATGCCCCAGTTCATTTTGATGGCCGCTGCGACATGACATCACCAGGTTCCCTCCGTTTTCAACATAGGTTGTCAGTTTCTTTACCAAGTTCAAGCTCATTTGCTGGTATGCCGGAGCAACAATGACAGGATAAGTTGAGAAATCCATTGTGTCGCGAATGAAATCGACCGGAGCACCAAATGATTTTAACGCCTTATAATATTTTAGAACATGCTGCTCAGTATCCCAAACCGTCGTTTGTTTATTTTGGTTAATGGCTACGGTATTGTCAGGATCGTAAAGAATGGCTGTTTTTCGTCTCAGATAATCCTTAGGAACATGCCCCAAGGTTGAATTGCTGCGCAACAGATTGATTTCATCAATAAATTGTTGATATTCCAGTCCACCGGGCGTTGGTGTAACACCGTCAGGGCCAACAATTCCATAGTGATACTGTTCGTAGCCATAAATTGGAGCACGGAAGCGGTAGGTGCAGGTGAACCGGCTTCCGCCGGCAAAAACATGCCAAAGCCACAAACGCACCGCACCGGGCAGCGGCTGTGAATTGATGGTTCCCCAATTCACCTGACCCGGTTGCAATTCCATGACACCAAACAACGGTGTGAGTGGCCTGAAATAGTCGTTGGCCATGGCAATACGCGAATATTCACCCACGCGATAACCTTTGCGACCAATTCCTTCATGTTCACCATAAACCATATAACGTGTGTAGGTGATAAAGTCCAATTCCTTACTGGCCCCGATAAAACGGGCATCGTACATCGGAATGTAATTGGTGGTGATCCATTGGTTGATGCTGGCATATTGCCGGATGGTTTTTGCCTGCCCGTCCAGAAACGAAGCTGTTTCGTAGTCGCAAAAACGGCTGTGATCCAAACGCTGATATAAGTTCATTCCCCATTGCTTGTGTTGGGGAATATTGATTTCAGAAAAATCGCTGTAGGTACCGCTCCAGAAGTTGGTGCCCCAGGCTTTATTCAAGCCATCTATGTTTTTATATTTGTTTTTCAGCCATTCGCGAAACCTTTTTTGGGCGTCTGCACCATAATCAACGGTCGAACGAGGTTCATTATCCAATTGCCAACCAATAATTCGCGGATCATTCCCATAGTGTTTTGCTAATTCGGCAATCATCTTTTGAGAATAGTTACGGTAAAACTCGCTGGAAAATGAGGCATGCTGGCGTGCTCCATGATCGTATCGTGTCCCATCTTCCCGGGTGATTAAAATTCCGGGGTGATCACGAACCAGCCATACCGGCGGGGTAGCTGTAGATGTACACATGATAACTTTTAAACCGTGTTTCGCAGCCAAAGCAACAGCTTTATCTAACCAGCTAAAGTCATAAACTCCTTTCTCCGGTTCCAGTTGTGCCCAGGCAAATTCACCAAAGTGGGTAAACTCAAACCCCATTTCTGCTATCTTTTTCAAGTCCCTGTCCCATTGCGACTCATCCCAATGTTCGGGGTAATAGTAAGCACCAACGGTGGTGAGTTCTTTCTTGGAAAAAAAATCATTCTTATCCTGAGCAATTCCAGCACAGGTACAAAAAATTAGCAATGTAATGATCAGTTTTATTTTCTGACCTTTTACATTTGTTGCTAATACATTAAAAATCGGAAGAGTCAATAAGAAAATGACTAATACTCTTTTATTCACGTTCATTTTTTAGTGTATTTAGTCTTTGCAAGAAAACACCAACTACTGTCCCGAAGAAAAATCGGGATAGACTGTTATTCTCGTTTTTGAATCAGTTATCCCGAAGTGGCTTTTGTAAGGTTTTTATCCTAAAAACCAACAAAAAGCACAATCGGGACTCCTTGGTTTCAAAAACTTCGAAAACCCCCGAAAAAAAATCGGGGCAGGCTTTGTATTTGTCACTTTCTTATCAAAGACTTAAAATTCCTTCGTTTTCTTGCTGGCACTATTTAATGATTTGGGTAGTGTATTCTTCGCTTTTTGTTTTTTTAAAAGCAACGATGCTTCCAGGGCAACCTGTTTCTGTAGTCCTTCCCAGTTCCACGAAGAGTTGCTTATGAAGTGCTGATATGCCCTGTACTCGCTATTTGAAACTTCTTCTTCCATTCGTTCCATGTTTGCCTGCCCTTTCTCACAGAAAAATAACCTTTTCATATAATTAATTGCTGTGTGAGAATTGTCCCGCCTGTATACTTTAAAGTTGATTCTGAATCTCTTTGCAAAAAACTCAATGCATCGCATTGACCTGCATGCTTTTAAAATTTTGCATAATTTTTTTTATCCGATTGAGATTTAGATATTGTCTTAATTCAATCGGTGATGAATAAATACTTTTATTTTGACCTAAATATAGCATTTATTTTGTTGATAATGAAATATTTAAGTATGTTTTTATAATCGTAAAGTTGAATTAATTTCAATCACAAAAATACCAACTTGAACAGCAGCATTCAATACACAAACTGGCAATACTTTTTAACATTTTGATACTTTTTTATCTATGAGTGTAGTATAAAAAGGTATATTTTTGCCAAAATCAAGGCTTTGAAAATTTTTGTGCCGGAGTTAACCTTCTGTTAATGAGAATTCAAAAAATTTTCATTAACGAAGAGTTTGGCAATAAAGATGCTTTTTAGACCGGGCTCATGGAAAAATCATGAGAAAAACAAACAAATACACATAACTGGTACGACCCGCACCGGGGGTCGATTTTTATGTAAACATTTTAACATCTATAAACATTTGATCCACTTTAAAGCTGATTGTTGTACTTTTCGTCTGCATAAGTTCCAGTTTTTGAAAGGTTTGTAATCAGTGAAAAAATTCAAATTACAAAAACTTCGGAACTTATGCTTTTACATACATACAGCCTTCGGGGTCATACTTCTATAATTGATAGAATCTGAGCAAATCCATTGGCAATAAGAAACCCATCGAAGGTCACACTTCTATAATTGAACGAATCGGAGCCTGAAGGGCTCTTATGTTTATAGTAGCCCGCAAAGTATAAGATACCGACGCTGAAAGTGTCGTATGGCTTTTGTGATTAAACATATCTTTTCAAAATGAACAAACTTTAAATTGGTACCCACATGTGTGATAAGCTGACACGATAAACCATACCACTTTCATCCTCTCCATTGTTCCGCTTATCCACAAGAACACGACATTCACCATATTTTTCTGAAAGTCAGACACATTACACCTAAAACCCGGTAACATATTTTTTATCTTTGACGTTCAAATAAGAAGAGTGACCGAACTTCAGGAAAACCGAACATTTCAGACAATTATTACCTCGGTTTCACTTTTTTGACTTTTATAATTTTTAAGGGCCATAAATGCGTACTCCGGTATTTTACCGGTAAGTGCATTGGATTGTCATACTCAGAAGAGTTTTTATTAAAACGACAATATTATGAAAAGGGCCCAAAAACTTCAAACAACTGAGAAACTTTTCGTTTTTCAACGATTCCCTCTATTGACCGGAGAAACTTATTTTTTTAAGAAACGATTGCTTCGCCTCACTTGCGATGAAGCAGTCTCATTTTTCCCGACAGGCAATGAAAGATTTTTCCCGCTATAGAAAATTATCCTCTGTAGCGTAACCCTAATTTGACACCATACCCCAAAAGACCACCAACTATGAAAAAACTTCTACTCCTAATCATTTTCCTGACAACATTTACCGGAACCTTTGCCCAGGAAGGCACCAAACAGCTGATGCCAAATGCCAACGACCGGCTTTTCATCGAGTTTAATGTGTTTGACGACAGCAATTTTGGTCTCTACGATTGCAATGAACACGAACGCATCAACATATACCTGAATGAGGGTGAAAAGATGTTTTTCGGGATGAAGATGGTTTATGAGAATTATGGAGGAACCGTATATACCAACCCAGACTACAGATCTTTTAGGATTGTTGATCCCGATGGGCAAATAGTTTTCTCTTCAACTACAATCCCTGAGAATGGGTATACAGGTTACATAAGTAATTACTCAGAAGCCATCACCGGGCCAAATGGAGCCCTTCTCAATGGAACTGAAATTACCAATGGCTATTCCCCCTTATTATTAACAGCTTCTAAAACTGGCAATTACAACATCCAATTTCAATCATGGGATGATAATCATCGTGAAAACGGGGACAATGACAGAAACAAACGTCGTTTCGCCCTCGAATATTTCGATGTAACCGTCACCGACGGCGACAACAACATCATCACCAACCCCGGAGAACCCAATAAATCTGCCGGTCGCCTGTGGTCTTATGGCTGGCAGCTTACCAACACCAGTTTTGATGAATATCGTGTAAACGCCCACTTCTACGTTTTCACCTCCGATGAATTCATCAACAAGGTCAACTTCCGGATGTATCCCTATTCTTTTGTTTTTGTGGCCAACCGATATGGAATTACGCCTTTTTCCGAGGAAAACTACATCAAGAGAGTACAAAGTATGGAAGGCGACCAGGTAAGCGGAGAAAATCTGGCAGAATACAAAGTATTCCTCAATGATCCCGACCGCAGCGTGTGGCCCAACACACGACTGGCACCTCCCACGATACAGGTTAAAGCTGAGAATCAGCTTTATATGGATTACCAATATAACCGATATCCTGCATACAGTGACATCGACCGGGGAACCATCCTCCTGGAAAAAAACAATGAATCCTGCCCTCAAGAAGACATCACCTTTTTCAGCATCGAAACCAACATAGAAGGCTATACCGCCATCATGCTTGATTTGGATGGCGACGGAGAATATACGGCAGAAGGCAGTGACCGGGTCATCTACCGGGAGCTGAAAAAAGGGCTCAATTATGTGCTCTGGGATTTCAAAACGGATGGTGGAGCAGAAGTAGCAGATGGAGAATACTCTGCATCCGCAACATTCTTCGGACGGGGCCCGGCCCATTTCCCCATGTATGATGTGGAACAAATGGATGGTATCACTACCTCATCTATCCGTCCATTCAACCGCCTAAACACCACCATTTACTGGGACGACAGTCAGATTACAGAATGGGGAGACGTTGAAGGGCTTGGCAGGATGGATGCAACCAGCCAAAAACAACTCAAAATAGGTCAAAACACTCCAAGAACCTGGATTTATGAGGGAGACAATCACGTCAACGTTCCTCATAACGGTGAGGTAAACACCCTAAACACCTGGTTCAATGCCATCGATCTGGGGTACAACGACATCGTTTTCGAGGTGGCACAAAGTGACACCAAATGCCTCAACGGGGAAGCTCCCTGGGTGGGCGACGTTTACAAAGAGGGCCCCAAAAACACTAACCTCGAATTTGAAGCAGCAGATTTTGACCCCAAATTCTCTCATCCTGCGGGAACTCAGTTCCAATCCATCAGAATTACTTCTCTTCCTGAAATTGGAGAACTCCGATATAATGGAAACCCCATCTCTGTACCACTGACGGTAACACGGGATGACCTTCCCAACCTTACCTACACGCCTCCCACCGATTGGATTGGCAAAACTCCTTTTACCTGGGAAGCTTTTGATGGCACACTCTGGAGCAACAACCATGAAGCTGTTTACTGCATCATCAACTCAGCCCCTACCATTACCAAAATTGACGACCAGGTACTCTGTACCAACAGCGCAACACAGCCAATAAACTTTACCGTAGGCGACGACGACACCGCCCCCGATGAACTTACCATCACCGGATTCTCGGCCAATCCGTCTGTGGTACCCCACAGCGGCATCGAAATAAATGGAACCGGAAGCGACCGCACAGTTACCATCAAGCCTGTACCTTACGAATCGGGCCATGCCATCATCTACCTGATGGTGGAAGACGGCCTCAGTCAGACCATCGAAGAGTTTGCCGTAACCATCGCCCCCAGTCTGCAGTTCTCGGGCGACACTTCTCTTTGCGTGAACGACCCGCTTCAGCTTACTGCCGAAGAATTTGGGGCTGACAGCTATTCC
>Ga0163225_100284_pt1 | contig 15828 bp, 6 predicted proteins | sample MSEWel2016_04_06_2_FD_113145 | JGI IMG/M metagenome (GOLD analysis project Ga0163225, IMG submission 113145) | Subsurface microbial communities from deep shales in West Virginia, USA - MSEEL Well Study Marcellus 5H_2016_04_06 ... | reverse complement strand
TTTAATTCGAAATCAGGCTGTTACATTTGTTTTGATTTTGGGTTTTGGGGGCATGGTTCTTTTTTACCTTCAAAACATGCATTGGGGAGTCTGGGATTTTATTGGTTTTTATTTGCCTGCATATTATTCCGGATATAGTGGGTTTCCAGAAATGGAAAGTCTGCTTGCTCAACGAATCGGATATCTCTTTTTCGGCTTGTTTGGGATTTTATTAACTGCATTTTTCCTGCCGCGTCTGCCTGGAACTAAAAACCGCTCCCGTACCCTGGCAGTTTTTGGATTGACCATTTTTGCGGTAGCTGCTTTGTTGTTTTACGGAATCATTTCTCATGGCCTTGAAGGGCGTGAGTTAAGAGCAAAAATCCGGAACACAGAAAGTTTACTGCCGATTTTGCCTGACCATCACATAGATTCCTGCAATTTGAATGTTCATCACAACAATTCTGAACTTCAATTTGAAGCTTTGTTTGCCGTAAAAGAATTGAGGAAGACCGATACCTTGCATCTTCATCTTAATCCCGGGTTTATGGTCAATTCAGTTATGTTGAATAAGAAACAGGCTGAGTTTGTTTTCTCAGAGGGCGTTTTATCTGTTGAAAAAGTAAATTTAGAGCCATCAGAATCTTCTTTTTTCGAATGTCAGGTGAGTTATTCGGGGGCTCCGGATAACGAAAGCATCTATCCATATATCAATGAACCGGAAAGGGAACGTTTGAGCCGTTTTGACCCATTGATTGGGGGTAAAGAACACTCCTTTGTTCAGTCAGAATTTGTATTGTTGACAAGAGAAGCCGGGTGGTATCCCCAGGTGGCCTGGAAAAACTTTCGTCAGCAGCCTGACTTTACTAAATATTCACTTCAGTTTTCGTCTTCCAATAATCTGACGGTTATCTCTCAGGGGGTGGGATCTTCTGCCGATGGCAAGACTTCTTTTATCAGCGAAAAACCATTAAATGCCTTAACCCTGGTTGCAGGAAATTACAAAACCGATTCAATTTCTGTTGACAATGTGGATTATCAGTTGTCCGTTCAGGAGAGTAATGATTTGTATTCCAGGGCTTTTGACCAGCTTGGGGATACGCTTCCGGCAGTTATCAGGGATTTAAAGAATCAGTATGAAAGAAGAATTGGTCTGGAGTATCCATTTCAAAGATTTAAGGTGGTGGAAGTTCCTTTGCACTTTTATACCTACCTGCAGTCGTGGCGAACCGGAACAGATCATGTTCAGCCTGAGATTATTTTGCTGCCTGAATATGGTGGCGGAAGCTGGTTTCTGGACATTGCCCGTACCCGGAATGATTTTACGGAAGAAGCCGAAGCGCAAGGGGAGGGGATAGATGAAACAGAGGTTCAGACGAAGATGTTTGTAACTCTAACCGGTAATCTGTTTTTGTTTCCCCGATGGACTATTTTTTCAAATTATGAAGAGTCCGGAAGGGTAATGAACGAATGGAACCGGACGCAGATTTTCCCACTCTATTTTTACTATTCCTGTCAAATTAGGGAGAAAGGCTGGCCGGTATTTCAGATTATGATGGATGAGGCTTTACGTCAGAAGGGGCAAAGAGAAAAGACTGATGAGTGGCGTCTGGAGCGTGACCAGTACAAAGGATTACTGGCATTGAGAGAGCATAGTGTTTCCGGGTGGCTGGAAAGAGAGAATGCTGGTGATACTATTGCCCGGATACTAAATCTCAGAGGGATTCATTTTTTTTCCGAAATATCTGCTCAAAGCGGGCAGGATGATTTTGTGCAGGTTTTCCGAACTCCGTTGAGCCAATTTCGGTTTAGAAATGAAGAGCCGTCATTATGGATGGAGCGTGTTGGCACCCAATGGGAATTGGAAGAAAAATACCGTTTACTGGTAACCGGGAATGAGCTTCCTGCCTTCCGTTTTGGGAATGTTAAAGCTTCGTCTTTCCACCGGGACGGGAAAAAACAGTTTCTGATTTCTGTGGAGGTGGTGAACGAAGGAAGTATGGACGGTATTTTAAATACGGAAACCTCCTTTCTTGATTTATCCGAAAATCGCAATCGCTCCTTTTCGCAATGGATGTATCAGAATATGGAGGAAGACCAAAACCTGATGAAGAAACTTTTTGTGGTGCCTGCAGAGGAAAGTGTGCGCATAAAAATGGTATTTGGTCAGCAACCCCGCGAGTTGAAGATTTTTACCGGAGTTGCCCTGAATATTCCTCCTGTTTATACTTTTTCGTTTGCCAACATAGAAGAGGAATCGTTGGATAGAAATCCTGTGGCCGGCCTGGAGAAATTCGAGTTTGTTGATGCGGGAGAAGATGCTTCGAAGGTGTTTGTGGTGGAGAACGAAGATGAGGCATTCCGTATTTCCAGTCGCGATGAGGTAAAGACTTTGAAAGACTGGTGGCTGAAGAGGGAACGGAAGCAGACTGAAACTTATGAGCCTTTTAATTATTGGAGGCCACAACCTGTTTGGACAAGCTCGCTGGCTCAATCCTATCAGGGGAAATTTTTACGCTCAGCTGTTCTGAAAGCATCCGGAAATGGTCATGACAGGGCTCTTTGGAAGTGCGATCTGCCCGAGGCAGGTCGCTATGAAGTGCAGGTGTTTATTCCGGGGGATCTTAATACCGGTTGGAGAAACCGGAATTCCAGAGGGTGTTTTCATTATCAGATACATCATGCCAACGGATTAGAGAAAGTGGAGACGCTGCCGGTTAAGGAACGCAACGGATGGGTCTCTCTGGGTCGTTTCTTTTTTGACAAAGGAGAAGCAATTGTTGAATTGTCCGATGAGTCCGAATTTCCCTATGTGGTGGCGGATGCGGTAAAATGGATAAGATTAAAATAATAAGTGTAGTATCAATAGGCCGTTAAAAAAAACATAAACGCAAAGACGCAATGACGCAAATTTTTTATTATGAGAGAGTTATGTGCTTCGTAGCAAATCGTGTAAACCATTAATTATCAAATACTTCTAATCCCGAAGCTTCGGGATAACGAAGTATTGTAGTATATAATGGTATGTTTATACTAAAATCAAAGCTTTAAAGATTTTTACGCCGGAGTTAACTTGTTGTTAGTGAGGATTCAAAAAGTTGAAATGGCTATAGTTTAAAGTAACGTTTTTGCAACTAGAGATTGCTTCGGGCAAGGCCCTCGCAATGACAGGGCCCCTGGTAGATGGAGAAGAGGTTTGCAGAGGGCAGGGCGGTAACGCCGCCCTGCCCTCTGTAAACCTCCTCCATATTAAAGTAAAAGTACGTCATTGCGAGGGCTCAGGCCGAAGCAATCTATAGACAGACACACGCGACTATAAACTTAAGCCATTGCGATAACGAAGAGTTTGGTAAAAAAGTTTTTTTAGACACTACTCAATAATAAATTGAAATATAATGAACCTAACGCTAAGATTTTTAAAGCTTTTAATGCTTTTTGCGGTGTTGATGTTTTCTGCCGGTTATCAGGCAAAAGCCCAACAGGTGCTGACCCTGGATAAGGCACTGGCTTATGCCCGTCAGGAGAGTCCGGACATTCAAAGAGCCAGGCTCAATCTGGAACAGAGCAGGGAGAATTTAATTGCTCGCAGGGCTTCTCTGAAATCCAGCTTTCGCCTGAATCTGACTCCTCTCGAGTACAGTCACAATCGTCAGTATAATGACCCGCTGTCGGAGTGGTACACTACCGAAAGTCTAAGTAGCTATGGGACTTTCAGTGTGCAACAACCGATAACGCTCACCGACGGGGTGCTTACTTTGAGCAACAACCTGAGATGGCAGGATTCTCAAAGTAACAGTTCCTTTAGTTCAGACCCTTTTCGTGGCTTCAGTAACAATCTTTCTTTGCATCTCGATCAGCCTTTGTTTACCTACAATCGTACCAAAATGGAGCTCAAAGAACTGGAATATGCACTGGAGAATTCTCAAATCAATTATGCTTTACAGGAATTGAATCTCGAACGCACTGTTTCTCAGGCTTTTTATCAGGTTTATGAAGCTCAGGTATCGGTTAATACAGCACGCGAAGAGTTTGAAAACAGGTCTCAGAGTGTTGATATTATCCGAAATAAGGTGGATGCCGGGCTCGTGGCCAGAGAGGAACTGTTACAGGCCGAACTGGATTTGATGACCAGTCGCTCGGGCTATCAAAACCGGCAGGTAGAACTGGAGAATATCAAAGACCAGTTTAAACAAATGCTTGGAATGCCACTGGAGGAAGAACTTCTTGTACTGGCCGAGGTGAATGTCATGGCAGTTGATGTGGATCTGGAAAATGCCATGAAACGGGCTGTTGAGAACCGGTTGGAAATCAGACAACGGAAAATTGATATTGAATCAGGGCAGTTTGACATCATTCGTACCAATGCTCAGAATGAATTCAAAGGTAATATTGGGGTTTCCATCGGCCTTTTCGGGGAGGATGAAAAACTGACAGGTGTTTTTGACCGTCCTACCGATAATCAGAATATTGGTTTTTCGCTGGAAATTCCGCTGTGGGACTGGGGAGAGAAAAAAGCCAGGATGAGAGCTGCCCAGGCGGCACAGCAAATCAGAGAAATCAATATGGAAGATGAGAAAATAAATATTTCGCTTACCATCAGGCAGGTACACCGAAACTTGAAAAACCTGCTTACACAGATTGATATTGCTCAGAAGAATTTGGAGAATGCCAACCTGACCTACGAGATTAACCTGGAAAAATATAAAAACGGCGACCTGACAAGTATGGATTTGAACCTTTATCAGAATCAGCTGACTCAGAAAAAAACCGATTTGACTAGTGCCCGCATCAGTTATTTGCTGGAACTGCTGAATATGAAAATTCAGACGCTTTATGATTTTGAACGGGGGGAAGGCATTGTGCCCGATTTGTCGAAATATTAAAAAATTAATCTTACAATTATGAAAAGGATAATCACTGCTTTACTCCTGATTCCGGTTATTGCCGGTTGTGGCAACCAGAATCAACGCTTTAATATGGATGTGGCTGTCGATGTAACAGTCCAAAATCTCACTCCCTGCACGGTCAGTGAAGAGGTGACGGTTACCGGAGATCTGCTTCCTGCTGGCTCGGTATCGCTGACCAATGAGATGTCGGGCGAGTATTTTTTGCAGAAGAATCCTTCCACCGGCGCTCCTTTCAAAATGGGTGATAAGGTGAGCAGGGGAACCGTCATCATCAGGTTGGAAGACAAAGCTTATCGCAATACCACCGACATTGAGGGAGAACGGCTTAATCTGGAAATATCGGAACAGGAATATGAGAAGCAAAAAGCCCTGTACGACAAAGGGGGCGTTACCCAGCGGGAGCTGGTGAATGCTGAACGGAACCTGGTGACTGCACGAAAAACCTATGAAAATGCCCGGATTAACCTGGCCAAAATGAGTATTGAAGCTCCTATTGAGGGAGTTATTACTTCTTTACCTTATTATTCGCAAGGAGTCAGGGTTCAACAAGGCGTTGAGATGGTCAGCATCATGAATTATGAACAGATGATTTTGAATGTTACCCTGCCTGCCGCTTCGTTTGGCAAAGTTGAAGCCGGCCAACTTACCTATATTACAAGCTATTCGTCTCCTAAAGATACTGTTACGGGTATCATATCTCAGCTTTCGCCGGCACTGGATGTTGCAACCCGTTCGTTTAAGGGCCGGATAAAAGTTCAAAATCGGAATGATTTGTTGCGACCCGGAATGTTTGTGAATGCCGGAATTGTTGTGGAGCAAAGAGATAGTACTCTGGCAGTTCCTCCGGGGGTTGTGTTGTCGCAGATGGGAGGAAAATTTGTGTATGTGATTGATGGTGAAACCGCCCGGAAGCGTATTGTGCAAACCGGATTAGAGAGTAAAGACCGTATTGAAATAGTGGATGGTCTGGAGAAAGGTGAGCAGGTTGTGGTGAAGGGATTTGAAACCTTACGTGACGGCTCAAAAGTGAAAATTGAGGATGAGGTGAAGTGATTGGCTGTTGGCTGTTGGCTGTTGGCTCTTAGCTCTTGGCTGTTGGCTCTTAGCTCTTAGCTGTTAGCTGTTGGCTGTTGGCTGTTGGCTCTTAGCTGTTGGCTGTTGGCTGTTGGCTGTTGGCTGTTGGCTCTTGGCTCTTAGCTGTTGGCTCTTGGCTGTTAGGTTGTGACTGTAAGGTAGAAGTAGTTGGAAGTACAAGGGGACTTAAAAGAATCTGTGGTACCAATGAATTAAAACTGGAAGGAAAGTTTGAGCACATATTAGCTATACTCAAAGGATTAAGTTGTGGTTATTCATGAGCACATTTAATCTTTGCCTCTTCGGTACAACATTGAGAGATAATTATTTATCCCGATTAACCCGGAAAGTTTTCAGACCGCGCTGAATGACTTTAACAATTAAAATATAATGAGAAGTTTACCTAGATTTTCTATAAAAAATCCTGTAACGGTGTCGATGATCGTTTTAGCGGTTCTGTTATTGGGATTTATCTCGTTTTCCCGTCTGGGAACCAATCTGATGCCGGAGATTGACAATCCACGCTTGTTTGTGGAGATGGATGCAGGAGAAAGACCTCCTGCCGAAATTGAAAAACAACTGGTGATACCTGTTGAGGCATTGGTTGTCCGGCAAAAAGGAGTGGTGAATGTGGGTTCCAGAATTATGGCGGGACGGGCACGTCTGACCATTTCTTATTCCTGGGATACAGATATGGATCAGGCATTTTTGGAGTTGCAGAAAGTGCTGTCTCCTTATTCCAATCGCGACGATGTGGAGGAACTGACCATCTCCCGTTTTAATCCCAATGCCGATCCGGTGGTGCAGATTGCTCTCTCAGATTCACTGGGACGAAACCTGAATCAGCTGCGTTTGCTGGTGGAGAATGTGTTGCGACCCGAGTTGGTTCGTCTGGAAGGAGTTGCAGATGTGGCCATTGCAGGCGAGCGTGAGTATGTGGTAGAGGTTCGGGTAAATACCGCGGCGCTTAGTGCTTTCGGAGTTACCCTGGAACAGGTAGCCGAAAAAATCAATAGTTTTAATCAGAATGTGAGTGGTGGCTACATCGAGGAGAAGGGACAGCGATATGTGGTGAGAGGAAGCAGTGCCATTTCAAAACCTTCTGACATTCAAAACCTGGTAATAACGATGGCCGGAACTGACCGGGAGGCTGGATATGCCGGCTCTCCCGTTTTGTTGAAAGACGTGGCGGATGTTTCCCTTCTTGAAAACCGGCCTGGCAGTATGGTCAGCATCAATGGTACCGATTGTCTGGGACTATACATCTACAAAGAGAATAGGTACAATACCGTAGAGATGACCGGGACGGTGTTTGAAACTCTGGAAAAATTTACTGCCAACCATTTGGGGATAAATATGGAAGTGGTGGAAAATCAGGGCGAATTTATTGAAGCATCGGTTGCTGAGGTCAGCGATAGTGCCCTGCTTGGAATTCTTTTTGCCGTGGTGGTGCTGTTTCTTTTTTTGCGGAACTGGGGCGCTACGCTGGTGGTGAGCATGGCCATTCCATTATCGGTGGTGGCCACTTTTGGATTGATGTACTTCAACGACTTAACCTTGAACCTCATGACACTTGGTGGACTGGCTTTGGGTGCCGGAATGTTGGTGGACAATGCCATTATCGTGTTGGAAAATATTTACCGGCTTTTGGAAAAAGGGAGACCGCTGAAAGATGCAGCAATAGAGGGAGCCGGGAGTGTAGGAGGTGCCATTGTTGCGTCCACACTCACCACCGTGGTGGTTTTTCTGCCCATAGTATATTTACAGGGTGTATCGGGCGAATTTTTCAAGGATCAGGCCTGGACGGTCGCTTTCAGTCTTTTTTGTTCACTGGGAGTAGCCCTGATGGTGGTTCCTTTGCTAAGTACCAAACTGATTCGAAAAAGCCGTAGTGTGGCGACTTCCAAACCTTTGAAATGGGGCTTTTACCATAAGATTCTGGAAAAGTCCCTGAATCACAAAGGATTTGTACTTATAGGGGCTGTTTTATTGATGGCCGCTAGTTATTCTTTGCTTCCCTTTGTGGGTTCTTCTTTTTTGCCCGATGCTTCATCCGATGAGTTGGAAATAGAAGTTACATTACCGGCAGGAACCCGACTGGAAACGACCAACCAAACCCTTTTGACTGTTTCGCAATCGGTACGTCGCATTATGCCCGAAGGAAGCCTCAAATGGATTTATGCACATTCAGGGCCTGCCGTAACCGAATCGGGACAATCATTCTCAAGAGGAGAAAATGAAGGGTTTCTAAAGATAGCTTTTACGGAAGTTTCCAAATCAGCATCCGGTGTCTTAACTACAGCTCTGGATAGTTTATTTGCAGGTGTCAGCGGACTGGATTTGCAATATGGCCAAACAGAGTCGGCATTGCAGTCACTGGCCGGCGATGATGAATCGCCCTTTGTGCTTGAGGTTCGGGGGCCAGATGCCGATGTGTTACAAGCAACCACCTCCAGAATTTCTGAAAGACTAAATGAATCCCCGGATTTGATCAATGTATCGACCTCATTTGAGGAAGAAGCACCTGAAGTGGATATCCGCATTGACCGTATGAAAGCCGGAATGCTTGGGATGAATATTCAGAGTATTATTTCGCAGGTGCAGGCCTCCCTGCAGGAGCAGGATGCCGGTTCGCTGGAAGAGAATGGGAACCGCACCGAAATTAAGGTGTCAGGGAAGGAATTAAATATTAGTGATTTGGCCATTTTGGAAATTGTGAATGGGGAGGAGGTCTATCGGTTGAATGAACTGGCCCGCATTGAAGTTGGACATGAACCTGGAGAGATTCTTCGGGATAACCAGAGTCGAGTGGGGAAAGTTTATGCCGGGGTGGTTCCTGATCAGCCGTTCGATAAAGTGGTGGAACGGGTGGAAGCATCCATTGCAGATATGGCTATTCCTCCGGGATACCAGGTATTGATAACCGGTGATGAACAACGCAGAAAAGAATCTTTTTCACAGCTTTTATTCGCATTGTTGCTTTCTGTTGTGCTGGTTTATATGGTGATGGCGGCTCAATTTGAATCTCTGATCCATCCATTTACCATTTTGCTGACCATTCCGCTGGCAGGGGTTGGAACCATTCTGACTTTTTGGATACTGGGGATCAACTTTAATATTATGGCTTTTATTGGCGTGGTGATGTTGGGGGGAATTGCGGTCAACGATTCCATTATTCTGGTAGATGCCATCAATCAATACAAAAGTCAGGGGGTACAGTTGCGCGAGGCTGTTCTGAATGCGGCCCGCGATCGTTTGCGCCCCATATTGATGACTTCCCTGACTACCATGCTGGCTTTATTTCCACTTGCTCTTTCAATAGGGCGAAGTGCTTCCTTGCGGTCGCCTTTGGCCATCGCTGTTATTGCAGGCCTTTTTACATCTACTTTACTTACGCTTGTGGTAATTCCGTGTGTTTATGAACTGTTCGACAGATCCGGACGCAAACAAAGGAGTGCCTCATGAAGCAGCTGATAAGCAGAAAAGTACTCGTAAGCATGTTTTTTGTGGCCCTTACCATGCTGGGTGTTATCAGTTACCGGTCTCTGTCGGTTGAACTGCTTCCCGCCATGGAGTTGCCGGTTCTTTTTATTCGTGTGATGGCCCCGGTGGAGCGTGATCTTCAATACGTGGAACGCGAAGCGATTATTCCTCTTGAGGGAGCTGCCGGGCGACTTGATAAAGTTGAGAAAATTGAATCGAGGGTGATGCCCGATGGGGGTATGGTCTCAGTTTTCTTTGCGCAACAGGCCGATATGAGATATGCATACCTGAAGCTGACTGAGCAGGTCGATGCAGTAAGGGGGCGTTTGCCCGAAGGGTTTATGGCCGAAGTGGTACGGGTGGACATGGAGCAGATTAACACCGAATTTATGCAAATTCAGGTGACCGGAGAGGGTGGCCCCGACCGGATTCGTACTTTGCTTGAGCAGGAAGTGAACGACCGTTTTATGGCTGTTGATGGCGTGGCTTCGGTGCAGGTGTTTGGTGGAAGGGAGAAAACAGTGACCGTAACGTTAAATCGCGACGAACTGGATAGTTACGGGCTGACCATGAACGATATTCGTCAGAAAATAAGTGCGGGTCAGCAATCCAAAACCTTCGTGGGAGAAGTGCATCAGCATGGCACCCGCTTCTTTGTCAATGCCGGTGCTGAATATAGTTCTCCATCCGACATCGGACAAATTGTTATCAATGAAGAGGGACCTTTGCTTCTTTCAGATATCGCCACCATCAGCTATGGCTTGCGCAATCCCGATTCCTTCAGCCGGGTAAACGGTCAGGATGTGGTGACGGTTTCATTGGTGCGGGAGTCACAGGTCAACCTGATTGAACTCTCGGATAAGGTAAAGGCGGAGGTGGCCTCCATCAATGAAGATTTTGCTCCTCGCGGGTTAAGTCTGGAAATCCAGTCGAACTCTGCCGAAGAAATAGAGGAAAACATTGACCAAATTATCAGGCTGGCCTTAATCGGGGGCTTGCTGGCCATCTTCATTCTGTGGATATTTCTCGAAAACCTCCCATTGGTGCTGGTGGTAATGGTGGCTATGCCTGTTTCGGTATTTGGGGCATTTAACTTTTTCTATGCTGCAGATATTACCATCAATATGCTTACGCTTATTGGTCTGGCGCTTGCCATGGGGATGCTGATAGACAACGGTGTGGTGGTGATGGAAAATATTTACCGGATGACTTCAATGGGAGGAAATTCGGAGGATATGGTGGTGAAAGGAACCTCCCAAATTTGGCGTTCGGTCACTGCGGCTACGTTTACTACTATTGTGGTTTTTCTTCCTTTCGTGTTTGCGACCAACCAGGTGTTGAGTGAGGTGGCCCGGCATGTGAGTGTTTCCATTGTATCTACGTTGCTGGTGTCTTTGCTGGTTGCCCTGATTCTGATTCCAACCATTATAAATGCTATTTTAAAACGTCAGCGCGGACATTCGTGGCGTCTTTCCAGACTCCCCCTGCACAATCATTTTGTACAGATTTACATTCAGTTACTGAAAGGTGGGTTGCGTCATCCGGCTCGTTTGGTGATGGGCGGACTGGGAATGTTTTTTATTGTGGCCTTAGTCAGTTTTGCTTTCAGTATTGCGGGTAGCAAACCTGTGGAAAAAACCAGTGTTGAAGTCAATGTGGAGATGAATGAGGGTTCCACACTTGAAAAATCCAATGAGCTTGTTCGTACCATGGAGGAACGCCTTGCCCGACTGAACCTCCCTGCTAATGTGATAAGTAAGATATATACCGACAGGGCAGTTCTTACGGTGGAAGTGGACAAAGATTCTATGGAATATCAGAAAATTTCGTTTCAGGAAATCAAATCAAAAGTGGAAAACGAACTTTTTGTGGAGTGGTCCGGAGCTTCGGTTAGTTTCGATACGGGAGGCGAAGGTGGCGGAGGCCCTGGAATGGGTGGTGGTGCCATGTCCATGCTTGGACTAACTGACGAGCAGCGGCAGGTAATTGTAAAAGGTGAGAATTTTAATGACATGGTGCTTACAGCCAGTAATCTGGTTGACCTGATGGAGGAGAATCTTACCAGTCTGGATGGTGTTTGGGTGGAGGGTAGCTGGGAGCGCCCGGAAGTAATGCTTGGTCTGGATCCTTACTGGATGGGAATCAACGGAGTACAACCATCTCAGGTGGTGTCTCAGTTGACCACGCTTTCTCCTCAAACCGAATCGGGAGGTATTTTTAAGGCCGATAATCAGGAATATGATATCATGCTGGCTTTTGAACATGCGGAAGTAGATTCCCTGGAAAAGACAAAGGCTGCTGATATGGAAACATTATCGGGCACCAAAATTTTGACTGCCAGTGGTGAGTGGGCCAAACTGGAGTCGTTTGCTGATATTTCGCTCCAGAATAGTGAATCGCAATATCACCGTGTGAATCAGGAGAAACAGATTGTGGTGCGATTTAATCTGAAAGAAGAGGTTGAAAGTTCGCGCGATTTGGAAGAGATAGCTCTGAAAGAGATTGAAGAATTATTGTTGATGGCCGGAGTTCCCGAAGGGGTAACTGCCACTTTACAACGGGACGAAAAGACCAAGGAGTACTATTTTCTTGCTGGGATGGCCATTTTGTTGATATTCATGATTTTGGCGTCTGTTTTTGAGTCGTTTACTGCACCTGTGGTTATGCTGTTTACCATTCCGCTTGCTGCGGTAGGCTCTATGCTTGCGCTCTTATTTACCGGAAATTCATTGATTAACTTTAACACCTTCATCGGTTTTCTGATTTTGCTGGGGGTTGTGGTAAACAATGGCATCATTCTCATCGATTATGCCATGCAAATGCGTCGATCAGGAGTGTCGGTGGTTCGTTCGTATATGGAGGCCGGTATGGCGCGCTTACGGCCCATTTTGATTACCGCCACCACTACAATTGTGGCCATGCTTCCGCTAAGTCTTGGGGAGGGTGAATATGTGGGTGCCCTGGGTGCTCCTTTTGCCATAACAGTTATTGGAGGTCTGATTTTTAGTTCGGTGCTCACTTTAGTTTTTGTTCCTGCCTTCGGATTGGGTCTTGAACGGGCACTAAGCTGGATTCGTTCGCTCAGTCGGTTACTGAGGACAGTATTGATTACGGTGTGGATTCTGCTGTTTGTTTGGATATGGTGGGGCAGTGATTTGTCTGTGCTTTGGCAGATGGTAACCACGGTGTTGGTGGTAGCAGGAGTTCCCTGGGTTCTTTGGTTTACATTGAACAGTCTTAAACGGGCCAATAGTAAACTGATTGGAGATGAAGAGCCTATTCGTATAAAAATCAGGAATATAGTAAAAGTCTATGGCCGTCCCAGTCGTTTCAAGAGAGAATGGGGTCAACGCAACAGACTCAGAAAGACACTTCTCCAAACTTCCTTGACACCGGGTGAATTCAGAGCCGGACTTATCTGGCAGGTTCCTTTGCTGGTTTTTCTCAGCTGGTTTTCAATGGCCTACCTCGACAATGGCTTTTGGCAGCTGGTTTTTTGGATAATCAATTATTTTGTGGTGGCCGGCTACTTTGAGGTTTTGCATCTTCGCTGGATTAAACCCCGGTATTCCGAAAAGAATATTTTCAATCGCCGTAAGTTTCTTACGATGGTTCGCTGGGTTTGGCGCATCGGTTATCCGCTTGCTTTGCTGATTTTGATGCTACAAAACTGGAAAAGCAAAGGTGGAGCGGTAACCATTATTGTGTTGTGGGTACTTGTAGGGTCTGTGGTGGTGGTTAGTAAAAAGACACGAGCCGGAGAGTTGAAACCTGAGCTGATTCGAGGTTGGTTTAAGGGAATCCGGCATCGTTTTGTGAAAGGGGTTATGCTGTTTCCTTTTGCCAAAGCAGCGAAAGAGCCGTTTAAGGCAGTCAAAGGAGTTTCCCTGGAGTTGTCGAGTGGAATGATTGGATTGCTGGGGCCCAATGGAGCGGGAAAAACAACCATTATGCGTACGCTGTGCGGAATTCTGGATCAGAGTTATGGAAAAATCTTCATCAATGGCTTTGATACTGCCGAATACCGGGAAGAGTTGCAGGGTTTAATTGGTTATTTGCCTCAGGAATTCGGAACCTATGAGAATATGACTGCCTGGGAATTTCTGAATTATCAGGCCATCCTGAAGAATATCGTTGACAAGAAAACCCGGGATGAACGTGTTCGTTATGTGCTGGAATCGGTGAATATGTGGGAGCGTCGCCACAGTAAAATCGGAGCCTATTCGGGCGGAATGAAACAACGAATAGGCATTGCTATGATTTTGCTGCATCTACCCAAAATTTTGGTGGTTGATGAACCTACTGCAGGTCTTGATCCACGTGAACGCATTCGTTTCCGTAATTTGCTGGTCGAGTTGAGTCGTGAGCGGGTGGTGGTCTTTTCGACCCACATTATAGAAGATATTTCCAGTTCGTGTAATCAGGTTGCTGTTATGTCGAGAGGGGCGTTGCGTTATTGGGGAGAACCCCGAAATATGGTTACGCTGGCGGCAGGAAAAGTCTGGCAGATAGAGGTTGCGGCGCATGAGGTGGAAGAGATGACCCGGAGGTTGACTGTTACGCATCACATGAACCAGGGTGAGAATGTAAGGCTTCGATGCCTCTCATCCGAAAAGCCTGATGAGCGGGCAGTGGAAGTAACTGCCGTTTTGGAAGATTCATACTTGTGGTTGCTGAAAGAACCCGGATCCCCAGATGGGGCCAACTATTAATTTTTTGATGTTTGGTCAAACCTGTCCAAAATAAATATTTAAAAAGGTTAAATGACATGTTTGGAACCGACCTTGGCAGGTAAGCCTAAAAACAAGGTTGTTTTATCGTAAAATCGTCTCTGTTTGAATCTCGTGCGCGCAGCAAGCGAGATGAGTTTTGACGATTACGATGAAAGAGCCGTAGTTTTTAGAGCGAAAACTGGCTAAGTCTTGATCTTTTTTGATTACTTTTTTGTATCAAGACAAAAAAGTAATTCAGGGTTTAAGGGATGAAATCCCTTTTTTGAAATATTTTGGACACTAATGATGTTTGGTACCAAAATAAATCCTTACGAATGAAGTGAAGCAATCTCTTTTTACTAACCGGACAACAAAAAAAACAAAAAATGGAAAAACAAAACCGGGCATTAATAACCATCATACCGGAACTTATCCGTTACAACATAAAAGTAATTTTTGGGAATAAGTTTGTTTATTTCCTGGGAGGAAGTTTTATTTTTTTTCTGCTGATAACGGGCATTAGTTTGTTTTCTCCATCCATTCCAGATATTGCTACCCTCTATTATCAGCTGTTGTTTCCGGCTTTGTTGCTCATTTTTTTTCCGACTGTTTACGGAATTCAGAATGATGAGGATGTGCGGATTCTTGAGATTCTGTTCAGCATTCCCAACTATCGGTTTAAGGTATGGATGATACGGATGCTCATTATTTTGTTGATGGTATGGGCGGTTATTTTGCTGCTTTCGTTTTTGGATAATTTTATTCTGCTGCGTCACAACGTTCTGGCGTTGTCTGTCCAGTTGATGGTTCCGGTCACTTTCTTCGGCACAGTTGGCTTTTTCTTTTCCACGATAGTTCGCAATGGTCATGGGGCCGCCGTAGTGGTAATTATCCTGGCAATTATTGCCTGGTTTCTGGAGATTCTCTCCAATGAGTTGTCTGTGATGACCTGGAGTGTATTCTTCAATCCTTTTGATATGCCCTCCGACACCAGTTCGGTGGTTTGGGATTTATCGGTGGTACGCAATCGTACTTTTTTGCTGGTTGTTTCAGCTGTTGCCGTTTTATGGGGCCTGCTGAATCTTCAGAAGCGGGAAAAGTTTATGCGATAATGAACTTATAGAAATTTTGAAACTACAGCGATTAAATGATTCGGATTGATGGGTTTGGAGAGATTCTGGGTAATCCCTAACCTGGACGAGCCAGAACCAAACAGGTTATATAATAAAACCCAATCAAAATTAGCCGGATACGCTAATTGCTAAGCAATTATTTTTTTGTCCACGAAACGACCATGTGGAGTTCGACAATCCCTATTAAAACAAGCACAAATTGTCAATTGCACGAATTCTTGCAAGTAAGCGGCAAAGCCGAGCGGCACGAATTGAAAAGCTGTTTTACAGCTTTTTTTTAAACGGCATAGCCGTTTTAAGTCGCACAAAAGTGCGATAATAATTCGCTAAATTCGTGAAATTGACAACAATAAGATGTTTTTTAAGGCGTTATCGAACTCACTATGTTCGTTTCGTGGATCCAACACAAGAAATGGTGTAGCCATTTTGCGTTAAATTATTGGAAAATATTTTGCCAAAAAAAACACGAATATAAGGAGTAAGACACTACGTTTTTTCAGGGCAAGCCTGAAAAAAAGCCCCTACGTGGGATTTAGTCAA
>Ga0163225_100277_pt1 | contig 15955 bp, 10 predicted proteins | sample MSEWel2016_04_06_2_FD_113145 | JGI IMG/M metagenome (GOLD analysis project Ga0163225, IMG submission 113145) | Subsurface microbial communities from deep shales in West Virginia, USA - MSEEL Well Study Marcellus 5H_2016_04_06 ... | reverse complement strand
TTTATTGCCAAACTCTTCGTTAATGAAAATTTTTGAATCCTCATTAACAACAGGTTAACTCCGGTGCAAAAATTTTCAAAGCCTTGATTTTGGCAAAAATATACCTTTTTATACTACACTCATGTCATGAAAAACAAAAAAAGGGTGCCGCGAAGCACCCTTTTAATTTTTGACAGACAACAGTCTGTTATGATTACATCATACCCGGCATGCCACCACCCATTCCGGGATTAGGCATTTGAGCAGACTCATCTTCTTTCTCTTCTACCAAAACACACTCGGTGGTCAGGAACATTCCGGCAATAGAAGCGGCATTTTCGAGGGCCACACGGGTAACTTTGGCGGGATCGATCACCCCTGACTCAAAGAAATCCTGGTACTCATCGATTCGCGCATTGTAACCGAAAGCACCTTTACCTTCTTTTACTTTCTGAACAACAACAGCTCCTTCTTTGCCGGCGTTAGCAACAATCTGACGCAAAGGCTCCTCGATGGCACGCTTCACAATCTCCACACCGGTAGTCTGATCATCATTCTCCCCCTTCAATGCTTCCAGGTCAGCAATGGCGCGAATATAAGCCACACCACCACCAGGAACGATGCCTTCTTCAACGGCTGCGCGGGTAGCACTCAATGCATCATCCACGCGGTCTTTCTTCTCTTTCATTTCCACTTCGGAAGCAGCACCTACATAAAGAACTGCAACACCACCAGCCAACTTGGCCAGACGCTCCTGAAGCTTCTCTTTGTCATAGTCGGAAGTTGTGTTGGCAATCTGTGCTTTGATTTGCTGAGCTCTCTGGCCGATGGCATCCTTGTCGCCAAGACCGTTCACAACGGTTGTATTTTCCTTATCAATGGTAACCTTTTCTGCTTGTCCAAGCATCTCAATGGTCGCATTTTCAAGTTTCAGACCGGTTTCTTCAGAAATAACCGTTCCACCTGTTAAAACTGCGATGTCCTGAAGCATTTCCTTACGACGGTCGCCAAAACCAGGGGCCTTAACAGCAGCCACTTTCAAGGAACCTCTCAGACGGTTTACCACCAGGGTAGCCAACGCTTCACCGTCCACATCCTCGGAGATAATCAACAAAGGACGACCCGACTGAGCAGTTTGCTCTAACACAGGCAAAAGATCCTTCATAGTGCTGATTTTCTTGTCGTGGATCAAAATGTAAGGATTATCCAACTCAGCCTGCATTTTTTCGGTATTGGTGACAAAATAAGGAGAGATGTAACCCCGATCAAACTGCATACCTTCCACAACCTCAACAGTTGTTTCAATGCCTTTGGCCTCTTCTACGGTAATAACACCTTCGTGACCCACTTTTTCCATAGCTTCAGCAATCAGGCGACCAATTTCCTGGTCGTTGTTGGCCGAAATACGGGCAACCTGCTCAATTTTGCTATTGTCTTCACCAACCACTCTGGCCTGCTTACGGATATTTTCAACCACCTTTGCAACAGCGAGGTCGATTCCACGCTTCAGCTCCATAGGATTGGCACCAGCAGTCACGTTTTTCAGTCCAACCTTAACGATAGACTGAGCCAAAACGGTTGCAGTAGTAGTGCCATCACCCGCGTCATCACCGGTTTTTGAAGCAACTTCTTTCACCATCTGAGCGCCCAGGTTGGCATAAGGTTCAGAAAGATCAACTTCTTTGGCAACAGTAACACCGTCCTTAGTAATTTGTGGTGCACCGTACTTTTTATCAATAACAACATTACGACCTCTGGGGCCGAGCGTTACTTTTACAGCATTTGCAAGCTGATCGATCCCTTTTTGAAGTCTTTCACGGGCATCAATATCAAATTTAATTTCTTTAGCCATATTCTTAAAATTTTTAATGTTGTAATGTTTTCTGAAAATCCATGCATTTTGGTTTTGAACAAACCAGTTGCACTGTTACGCAATGTAAAGAATGTCGGATTGTGAGATGAGCAAATAATCTTCACCGTCAATATTCAATTCAGTTCCGGCGTACTTTCCGTACAATACCACATCACCGGGCTTTACTTCCATAGGTTCGTCTTTTTTATCGGCTCCTGTTAGTACAATTTCGCCTTTCAGAGGCTTTTCTTTAGCTGACTCAGGAATGATGATTCCGCTTGAAGTTTTTTCTTCAGCTGCCTGTGGTTTTACCAAAACCTTACCGGCAAGAATTTTACCTTTCAATGTTGACATTTCTATTTTATTTAGACGTTAAACAAATTAATTATTCCGCTTCCTCTTATTCACAAACTATGCCAAAGCCCCCGTGGTTACTTTGTGACAAAAAAAACAGACATTTTTACACAGTCCTGTAATCCTGTATGTGATCTTTTTTTGGAAACATCCTACGGGCATCCATTTGGTCGCCTCTCAACCAGGCAATTTAAGCACTCTTAATCAGCTCCTTAAAAAAATAAGACCTGCAAAAAAGAGCAAAAAAAAGAGTGTCAGCAAATGCTGACACTCTGTCATTCCTTTTTTTTTTAGAATTACCTCTTACAAGGTATCGCCGGCGGCTTCATCGGTAGCACCTTCTTCACCACCAATACCAAAATCCGGCAATTCCTGAGAAGGAACATTCATATTTTGAAGTTCTTCATCAATTGCAGATCCCGATTGCATCTGACCCCTGGGCAATACCATTACCGAAACAAAAGCGAGAATCAAAAGACTTCCGGCCAATGTCCAGGTAGCCTTTTCGAGAAAGTCAGCGGTTTTTCGTACGCCCATTACCTGATTGGAAGCCGAAAAATTGGAGGCCAGACCACCACCTTTGGAATTCTGAACAAGTACAATTAAAATCAACAATATACTGACCAGAATTACCAAAACTGAAACAAACTGATACATATCTTTCTTAATTACTAATTATTAATAAGATCTTCCATCTCTTTTATACGACGTGCAAAGTAAACACTTTTTTCGGGATATTTCAAGCGCAAACGCTCGAATATCTCAACCGCTTTCTGATATCTTTTTTGATTAATATGAATATCGGCCAGTGTCTCTGTCATCAAATCATCACTTTCAAGAGCACTCCTGACAGAAAAATCTTCATTCGGCGTTGAATCAGAGCCTTGAGGAACAATTCGTTTCTGACTCCCCCCGCTGTTGAGGAAATTATCTATCAAATCCATTTTCCCGGATTTTTTCTGTTCCGGGAGAGTTGTATCCCCCTCTTCATCTGGCTGATCGATTGATTGAAACTTCAACAAATCCAACCATTCAGAAAACGAATGAGCCTGCGAAAAATCAGTTGTTCCTGAAGGAACCTCCTTCTCCAGCGAATAAGCAGACGAGAGAGTTTCTTTCTCGTAATCAAGCATTTCAGACGAGGGAAACCCGGGCTCCTCATTTTCATCGGATTCTTTCGTCTCCTCATTATCCAATCTTCTCGACAAAGAAAAGTCCACCCGTTTCCCGGTTAATGTAGTAATTGAATCATCAACCTCAAAATAGTTGGCATCTGCTCCTACAATGCCATCCAAATCGGCCACCGGATCCTCTTCGGTCATGGCTGTCTTCTTCTCCTCTTTCGGATTTTCATCCGGTTCGCCCCTTTCTTCGGTTACTTTTTCTTCCTGAGCCGGTAAAAACTCTTGTGACTGCTTTCCACTCTCGTTTTCAGATATATTTATTTGTTCAGGTGCCGACAGAGAAGAAAAGTCCTCATTAATGAGAAAAAATAATTTAGATCGATCGGGAATAAAAGCAGCAGACAGTTTTAATTCATTATTGTAGCGGATATGATCCAGTTGATGCAGGTTTTTCACCCATAGCATACGCCCTGCCTGGAAAAAAGGATATGTCTCAAGTGCCTCTTTCAAAGACTCAAGGGATTTTTCGTCCAGATTTTCAGGATGTGATAAATAATCAATCAAACGCATACGGGCCATAGAAAAAAAATTTTTACCAGTCGGCGAAAGCTTTGTTAAAAATATTCTCAGTCAATTCTTCTACAATCTCATCAACCAATTCTCCCTCAATGACAGTAATATTCTGCTCACTGGGAAAATCACGATAAGCAGAAAATGAAGACTCCCAACTTTTTTCAGGATCTTTAAAATTTTCATATCGCACATTAATCCTCACAGTCAGGCGGGTTTCCGTAGAAACTGCATCGGCCTGAATGGCCAGCGGTTCGGTATCGTAACCGGTTATTTCACCTGAGAAATCAATATCTCCGGTTCCATCAGCCAATGAAAGCCTGGATCCATTGATAATTCGATCTTTAAGCCCTTCGGTAAAAGTCTGACTCAATACAGGATTAACATAAGCCGCACGATTCTCAAACAACTGAACCGAAGCAGTATTAACATTTTCAGGGATGGAAGCACCATCAAAAGTCATCTGAATAGTACAGCCCTGAACCCAGAGCATCAACATCAGTAAACAATGTGCCAACGATATTTTCAATATTCTACTTTTCATTATCCGTCAATGTTATGTTCTTTAATTTTCCTGTAGAGGGTTCGTTCCGATATCCCCAATTCTCTGGCAGCGTTCTTACGTTTGCCCCCATGCTTCTCCAACGCTTTTTGAATCAACTCCACCTCTTTGTCTTCAAGCGAAAGAGATTCTTCAATAAACTCTTCCGTATCTTCGATATGATGATGGTCTTCGGAAACAGGAGATTGATGTCTCCCGTTTTCAAACGGAACCATAGCTCCATTCTTGACAAAAGAAGACGCCTGGTGCAAGTCTTCACCTGATTCATGATAGAGGTTCTGAATTATTTCAGCATTCTCACCTTTCAGGCTCACATCGTTTCCATGCTGCATAATCTCCAGAACCAACTTCTTAAGGTCGTTCATGTCGCGCTTCATGTCAAAGAGCACCTTATATAGAATCTCTCTTTCGTTGGAAAAATCTGCTCCTTGCGAAGCTCCTTTGTTTCCAACAACAGCAGGCAGGTTGTCGCCTGAATGGTAGGGCAAATATTTTTCCATCTCGTTGGCTGTCAACACACGCTCTTTCTCAATGATGGAAATCTGTTCGGTGATATTTTTAAGCTGTCTGATATTCCCCGGCCAACGATACCGCTCCAACATGTCACGGGCCCCCTCATCGAGCTTTACCGATGGCATCCGGTAGCGGTCGGCAAAATCGGAGGCAAACTTCCTGAACAGAAGGTAAATATCCTCTACCCTGTCGCGCAAGGGAGGGATGGTAATAGGAACCGAATTGAGACGATAAAATAAATCCTCTCTGAACTGCCCTTCCTGAATTGCTTTTTCCAAATTTACATTGGTGGCAGCAACCACACGCACATTTGTTTTCAGAATTCTGGATGAGCCTACACGCATAAACTCACCTGTTTCCAAAATACGAAGCAAACGAACCTGGGTGGCAAGGGGTAATTCACCAATCTCGTCCAGAAATATGGTTCCTTCATTGGCTTCCTCAAAATAACCTTTCCGGTCGGAATACGCTCCGGTAAAAGAACCTTTTTCATGACCGAATAACTCTGAATCAATGGTTCCTTCAGGAATGGCACCACAGTTCACAGCCACATAAGTACCATGCTTACGAACACTATACTGATGAATGATTTGTGGGAACGACTCTTTCCCGGTACCGCTCTCACCTGTAATAAGCACTGATAAATCGGTAGGGGCTACCTGAACGGCAACATTTATTGCCCTGGTAAGCGCTTCTGAATTACCTATAATTCCGAACCTTTGCTTGATTTGCTGAATATTGACCATATCAAACTGCTATTTTTTCAGTTCCAACTGACAAAGTTACAATTCTTCATTTGTTTTTCCATTTGCAAACCCCCGAAAATAGAAATTCTGCAAACAAAATAGTAATTTTACAGGTGTTATGACTCAGAAAAAATCATTCACGACTATCCGGAGAAACTTATAAAACAGCATACAAAATGAAAAAAAACGACATTTTAGGAATTATTCCTGCAAGATATGCCTCCACCAGATTCCCCGGAAAACCTTTGGCAAACATCGGTGGAACAACCATGATTCAACGTGTCTATGAGCAGACATCAAAAGTCCTGCCCAATGTGGTGGTGGCCACCGACGACCAGCGGATTTACGAAGCGGTAAAAACGTTTAACGGTAATGTGGTTATGACATCCGACCAACACCAAAGCGGAACCGACCGATGCACGGAAGCATTAGATATAATGGAAGAAGAAAGTAAAAAAACCTTCAAGGTTGTCATTAATATTCAGGGAGATGAACCGTTTGTTCAACCCGAACAAATTGAAAAACTCTCCTCCTGCTTCTATATTACAGACACAGAAATTGCAACCCTTGTAAAACCCCTGACAAGTGAAGCCGAATTATTTGATTCCAACAAACCCAAGGTGGTTCTCAATAAAAATTCCCAGGCACTCTATTTCAGCCGTTCACCCATTCCCTATCTGAGAAATATTCCCAAAGAAGAATGGCATAAACATCATCAATATTTTATACACATTGGACTTTATGCCTACCGCACCGATGTATTGCGCGAAATTACCCTGCTTGAACAGGGATTGCTGGAAAAAGCAGAATCCCTTGAACAGTTGCGATGGATCGAGAACGGCTACGTTATTTCCACGCGAAAAACCGAGTTTGAAAGTTGGTCGGTCGATACCCCCGAAGACATTTTGAGACTTAAAGAAAACGGGATTTTTTAAGAGTTGTTAAAGTCAATAGTTCGTTAAAAAAAGTCTAAACGCAAAGACGCAATGGCGCAAAGTTTTTATTATCAGAGAGTTGTGACAAACATTGCGCATTGTGCAAATTGCTCACTAACAGGCATTTAATCCCGAAGCTTCGGGATAACGGAGTATTGTAAAGTCAACAGTCACTTAAAAAAGGCCTAAACGCAGAGACGCAATGACGCAAAGTTTTTACTATCAGAGAGTTGAACAGCAACTCCGCCAGATTGCAACCGATTTGTAATCAGGCGTTTGAAGAAGTTTAGCGGAGTGTTGTAAAGTTTTATCCTTTGAAAGATTTTTCGAAATTGTGAATCAATTGTGTCCGGTCTAAAGTTTTTGATTGCTTTTCCATATCAATGACGGTGCAATGGAAGAGATGGAGGGGAAAAGGGGGCGGATGCAGCCGCCCCCTTTTCCCCTTTCCCCTGCGGCGGACGTTGTCATTGCGAGGGTTTACCCCGAAGCAATCTCAGCAATAAAGTTTGTTTAATGATTTAGCGGTTTAAGCGGAAGCAATCTCAGCCACAAAGTTTGTTCAATGATTTAGTGGTTTACCCCGAAGCCATCCTATCAAGAAAGTTTGTTCAATAAATTAGTGGCCTACCCCGAAGCCATCCCGGTTGCAAAGTTTGTTTAATGATATTGGTGATGCAATTGTCCGGGAAAAGTAAATTAAAAGCTGGATCAAAAAAAAAGAGATTAAATTGCTCGAAAGCCTCAATCCAAAATACCAGGGTTTTTGGAATAAATGGAGATTGCTTCGGGCATAGCCCTCGCAATGACGGGCCTTTTCAGGATATTGAGTATTGTTAGGGGGTTGATTTTCGGCAAAGCCAAAAATCAACCTCCTAACAACCCTGCTAAAAACCATTAATACAGCATTGTTGCTACCGCGAAGAACGAAGCAGGGAGCAACCTCCTTCCAGGACAATAGTGATTCCTAAACAAAATATAAACAATTTCTAACCCTTTCTACCCTCCCTTTTTCCGCGCAATTATAGTATATTGCAGGATAAAACCAGGATTATGAAAAAATTACCCTTAATCGAAAAGGACGGGTGGCTTACCCCTTACCAGGGGGCCATTGAAGCCACGGTAGCAGAATACACCGACATCCTCAAAGAACTTACCGACTCACACGACGGACTCATTAACTTCGCCGGAAACCATCACTTTTTTGGGCTTCATCCATATAGTGAAGGATGGGTTTTTCGCGAATGGGCTCCAAATGCAACCGCGCTATACCTAATCGGCGATTTTTGTGACTGGAAACCCAATGATACATACCGCCTTCAACAAAGAGACCACGGTATATGGGAAATATTCCTTCCGCAAAATACGCTTAAACATTGCGATAATTACAAGCTTTTTCTGGAATGGGAGTTTGGTTCAGGTTCTCGCATCCCCGCATACGCAAGAAGGGTTGTTCAAGACCCACAAACGCTATTATTCAGTGCCCAGGTATGGCAACCGGATCAATCATTTGAATGGGGAGATCACAGTTTCCATCCGCAGTTTAAACACCCCCTTATTTACGAAGCACATGTGGGCATGGCCCAGGAAGATGAGAAAGTCGGGACCTACCGGGAATTCACCGAAAGCGTACTTCCCCGCATTAAGGAGGCGGGTTACAATGTCATTCAGTTAATGGCCGTACAGGAACATCCTTACTATGGAAGTTTCGGATATCATGTCTCCAACTTTTTTGCTCCCAGTAGTCGTTTCGGCACCCCGGAGGAACTAAAAAACCTGGTTAACCGCGCTCATGAAATGGGCATGGCCGTAATAATGGATATTGTACATTCTCATGCAGTAAAAAATGAAGAGGAGGGTCTCAGCCGTTTCGATGGCACCCTGGATCAGTACTTCTACCCCGGAACACGTGGGTTCCATTCGGCATGGGATTCACGATGTTTCGACTATGGCAAAAGGGAGGTACTGGCATTTCTGCTATCGAATTGTCGGTATTGGATTGAAGAGTTTCATTTTGATGGGTATCGGTTCGATGGTGTAACCAGCATGCTATACACCCATCATGGGCTGGAAAAGGCATTTACCAACTACAACGATTACTTCGACGGAAGTCAGGACAAAAACGCGTTGGTTTACCTGATGCTTGCCAATCACCTCATTCACCAGATCAAGCCCCATGCTATTTCCATCGCCGAGGAAATGAGTGGTTTTCCCGGCGTGGGAGCGCTACCTGAAGAAGGTGGACTGGGATTCAACTTCAGGCTATCTATGGGCGTTCCGGACTTTTGGATCAAACTCATCAAAGACCATCCGGATGAAACCTGGAATATGACCACCATTTTTCATGAACTCACTCAGCACCGCCCGGAGGAGAGAACCATTTCTTATGCTGAATCGCACGATCAGGCACTTGTGGGAGATAAAACCCTCATTTTTCGTCTGGCAGATAAGGAAATGTATGATTTTATGAGCAAAGAGACGCCAAATCTGATTATCGACCGTGCCATTTCGCTCCACAAACTCATCCGGTTAATTACCCTTACCACTGCCAATGGAGGTTACCTGAACTTTATGGGAAATGAATTTGGTCATCCGGAATGGATAGATTTTCCAAGAGAAGGAAATAACTGGTCTTACAAATATGCACGACGCCAGTGGCGGCTGGCAGATGACAACAAACTGAAGTATGAATGGCTGAACGCCTTTGACAAGGCCATGACCAGTATCGTTAAAATGGAAAAAGTATTGGATCCTTTGCCTGTTTATCTTAATATGGCCAACGAAAACGATAAAATTCTGGTTTTTAATCGCGGAGAATTTCTGATGGTTTTTAACTTTCACCCATCGGCCTCCTTCCCTGATTATGGCGTTCCGGTAGCACCGGGGAAATATAAAATTCTGCTCAATTCCGACGACCCGGTTTTTGGGGGCTTTGACCGAATAGACCAAAGTCTTTTATACTTTACCGAACCGGTAGGTGGAAATTCAAAAAACGGGTATCAGCTTAAGCTTTACATTCCGAATCGTACCGGGCTCGTATTAAAAAAGATACCGACACCAAGAGTTTACTAAAACAACCACTACGAAAAAAAACGAAAGCCCAACATGAAAACCAAAACGCGTAACCGGCCATAAACGAGGGGGAACAACAAAACCCTGACAGGAAATAAACTCCTGTCGGGGTTAAAATATACAGAACCGAAGCTATCAGAACCAGCGTACCAGTCCAAAATCCTGCTGATGAGGGAGAAACTCATTTTTCGGGAACATCCGGATGCCAAACTTAAATGAACCCGGAAGATTAAGTTTGTAATTCATTTCATAATGAACTACAGAACCCTCTTTTTTAATCACTTTGAAAGCTTCTTTGTGCAAAATAGGAGGAAATTCCTCTTCAACCGATTCCACAATCAACATTTCTAATCCAACATCAATGCCCTCAAGTTGCTTGAGATTCAACTTCACATCCACGGTATAGTCATCGCCGATGCCCAGTTCCTGACGGGCAATATCCGGCATATTCACCTCCAACAATTCGATGTCGTTCCATCCGGCCGCAACCTGACGCTTCCAGGCAGCAATGTCATGTACCAAAGCACAATCGTTGAGACAAAGCTCCTCCAGTCGCTCAAACATCGGGTTGTAAAATTTGCTCAGATAATCATCAATCATACGTCGCGTGGTAAACTGAGGTGCAATGTGTGCAATGGAATTCTTGATGTAACGAACCCATCCGGTGGGAATATCGTTTTTATCCACATCATAAAACAAAGGCACAATTTCGTTCTCCAGAATACTGTAAATGGTTGCAGCATCCAGGTCGTCCTGGAAATCCTGGTTGTCGAAAGAACGTTTATCGGTAAGGCTCCAACCTGCTTCTTCCTCATATCCTTCGTACCACCATCCGTCCAAAACACTAAAGTTCAATACCCCGTTTAACTCTGCTTTTTGCCCGCTTGTTCCGGAAGCTTCGAGTGGTCGCGTAGGAGTATTCAACCACACATCGACGCCACTAACCAACCGTTTGGCCAGCTCCATATCGTAATTCTCCAGAAAGATAATTTTGCCAATAAATTCCGGCTGTTTGGAAATTTCCACAATTTGCTTTATCAGTGCCTGTCCTCCAACATCGGCGGGATGTGCTTTCCCCGCAAAAATAAACTGAACCGGCCGTTCAAAATCATTAACAATTTCGGACAAACGCTCCAAATCACGGAAAAGTAAGTGAGCCCGTTTATAGGTAGCAAATCGTCTTGCAAAACCTATTGTTAAAGCATTTTCATCCAGAATATCCAGCACTTCAACAATATGTCCGGGAGAATCGTGCCGCTGAGACATACTTCCCTCCAGTCGTTCCCTGATAAAGTCCATCAGCTTTTTACGCAGAGAATGCCTGATATTCCAAACCTCGGAGTCCGGAACATCATATATTTTTTTCCAGTAATCTTTTTTGGAAACATCCGACAAAAAATCATCCCCAAATACCTTTTTATAGTAGTTCTGCCATTCCGAAACCGTCCAGGTTCCGTAGTGTACACCATTGGTGACATGCCCCACATGCAATTCCTCCGGGAAATAACCACTCCAAAGACTACGGAACATCTTTCGGGAAACTTCACCATGTAAAGCACTCACGCCATTCATCTCCTGCGATGATTTTGCGGCCAGCACACTCATCGAAAATTTTTCATCGCCACCGGGATGTTCACGTCCCATATCCATTAAATCTTCCCAGGAGATATTCAGTTTTTCCGGAATATGACGCAGGTAAATACGGAACAAATCTTCCTCAAACTTATCATGGCCCGCAGGCACCGGTGTGTGGGTGGTAAACAATGAAGAAGCCCTTACAATTTCCATAGCTTCGGCAAAACTGTATTTCTGATCCACCAGGTCAACAAGGCGTTCCACATTGATAAGGGCTGCATGTCCCTCATTGATATGATATATATCCACCTGGGCATTGAGTGCCCGAAGAAGACGAATACCCCCCATACCGAGCAATATTTCCTGTTTCAGCCTGTTCTCCCAATCCCCCCCATACAACTGGTGGGTAATCTGACGGTCGGCAGGAGTATTGCTATCTACATCTGCATCCATCAAATAAAGCGGAATTCTTCCAACCTGAGCTTTCCATACTTTTGCATGAAGGCTGCGCCCAGGCAATTCAATAGAGATAAAGAGGGCGTGACCATCCTCACCACGCACTTCCTCAACCGGCAGCTGAGAAAAGTCCTGAGCCTCATAACCCGCTGTCTGTTCACCATTTATAGACAAAGTTTGTGTAAAATAACCAAAGCGATATAACAGTCCGACAGCAACCATTTTCACACCCCGGTCACTTGCCTCTTTCAGGTAATCACCGGCCAGAATTCCCAAACCACCTGAATAAATTTTCAATACATTATTCAGTCCATACTCCATACTGAAATATGCCAGGCGTGGATTTTCTGTAAAATCGCGATCCATATATTCCCTGAAACGACCATAAATTTCATCCAGATTTTCAACAAAATCCTTGTCAGATGCCAACTCACTTAACCGATCATAAGATACTTTATCCAACAATTGAACCGGATTTTTTCCAACATTTTCCCATATTTCAGGATCGATTTTCTCAAACAATTCCATCAACGGGAAATTCCATGACCACCACAAGTTGTGTGTCAATTCTTGCAAAACCTTAATGCGTTCGGGAAGACGGGACTTCACCACCAGCTTTTTCCATCCGGGCACCGGACTCGTTTCGGGAACAAGTCGGATTCGCACATTGCGCTTAACCGATTTAAACTTATCACGTCGGCTGTGAACCTCCCTTAAAGCAAAGTCATAAGCCTCATAATAGTTCTTTATCAAAGAATCCCACGACAGCAAAGAAGCTACTGCTTGTGCCTTTTCCCGGCAGGCAGCAACCACTGTATCTGTCAGGGATGAAAAATTCTGTACCACGGCAGCAATATGGTCAACAACCTCTACATAGTTCCGGTCGTTTCTGGGAACCACCTCTATCCCACCTGTAATATCCCCGGAATGTTTACCGGCCCACAGCCCAAATCCCGCCAGGGTAGTAGTGATGGTAGGAACACCAAAAGCCACACTTTCCTGAGGAGTATATCCCCAGGGCTCATAATAGGAAGGAAAAACGGTAAGATCCATACCCATCAACAGATCATAATAAGGAACATCGAATATGCCATCCTTCCCATTCAGGTAACTGGGAACGAAAATCAATTTCACCCTCTCAGTTTCAGTATTGCTGAGATGTATTTCCTGTATCTTATTAATAATGGGATCGTAACCAATATCATTCAGTCCATGAGTCAGAAACGGATTAGGCAACGGACCATCTGTATTTCCTTTAGACAGCCTGGTCATCAAATCTTTTCTGGGACCATAGGTATTGGCAGGTATAAGCACAAATGCCAAAATCTCCCGGTCATTCGATTTATCTTCATTCAATTTCTTAAGAACATCCAGAAACACATCGGCTCCTTTGTTGCGATATTCGTAACGTCCGCTATTGGCAATAAACAAAGCATCCGGACGAACCTTAACCCCCAGCAAGGCCTCGGCAACCTGAATCAGTCGGTTCCTTGCTTTTTGGCGTTTATTCTTATACGCCTCACCTTCAGGCACTATTTGATTATTGAAACCATTGGGTGTAACCACATCTACATCGCGGGACAGAAAATGGGCACATTCCCGGGCTGTAATTTCCGAAACCGTAGTTAAGCAGTCCACATTGCAGGCAGTAGTCTTTTCCATCGAATGTTTTGCAACGACATTCAGTTCCCCTGCTTTTGAATCAGCATCTATTTCAACCAGCTTTTCATAAATATCAACTCCATGGCCGGCCAGAGAACGACCTATCACAGTGGCATGAGTGGTAAAAACGGTTCCTACCTGAAGAAGGTTATCCCTCAGATAAAGAGCCCCGCTTCCGGTCATCCACTCATTAAAATGGGCCACCACTTTCTCAGTGTCGGGAACAAAAAACTTATAATAACTTTCTATTACCATACCCGCAGCATACCCAAACAACACAGGTTCAACATAGTCCCATTGTCCGGAAAGACTGTCTAACTTGAAACTTTCCCACATACCGGCCAGGATCTCATTCTTTCGGACTACCAAAGGACTAAAATCAACCAACAGGGCAATGGGCTGCCCCGGAACATTCCAACGCCCGGTTTTCACCCTCAGTCCCTCACGCAACAATACATCCTGCCACCCTGGAAACAAAGAGGGATCAGGTGAAAATTCCGGGTTCTTATGAGATCCGCGCCATACATCGGGCCCAATAAATATCACATTGTCCCTAAACTGCTCCACTAATGTGTTGGCTTTAGATGAGAGCACCGTATGAATACCACCGGTTTTATTACAAACTTCCCAACTTGTTTCAAAAACAAAGTCGGGTTTCAAAAAACTATCCATCGTTCAAAAATTTAATGTCAAAATTGAGCCCATTCCGAAAAGGTTCTTTGTTGCCAATATCTTCGTTACAGGAAATTTTAAATCCTCATTAACGGAAAGTTAACTCCGGTTCAAAAAATTCCTGCACCTCTATCCTAATAAAAATACCTCTTTCCGGAGCAAACTCAGAATCCTATTTCTTACTCTTTGCTGTACCGGCAACTATTGGAGTTTTCTTTGGCTCTTTAGAAACAGCCACTTTACTTTTTGAAGCTTTCTTTCCTGAAGAAGCTCTTTTCCTGCTTCGCAACTGCTGAATTTCCTCTTCCAGTTTTTTTATCTTCTGATCACGATCTTCCAGGATGCCGGCAAGATTGGCAAGCTCTTTTTCCTCCGAGCTGAAAGGGACTGCCGCATTGAGCCGAATGGTAAAATCGCTCAATACATTCATGAAATTAATAAAGGCCTCATAAGGCGTCTCGTACGGATTGAAATAAGCATGTACATCTCCATCGGAGAAAAACTTGGTACACATATAATAAAAGTGGTCACTACATTGGAGATAATTCCAATCTTTCATCAACTTAGAGTCGGAGCATTTGTTCATCTTTGGCAACAGGGCATACAACTTATCAAAAGCTTCCTGCTGCATTTCATTCCCCAGCCAGGCCGTCAAATCTCTTTCTTCGTCGGCCCAGGAAACAGGGTTTGGAACACTGACCGGTGCAACCACCTGAAGTTCGGAAACAACCTCGGAAGGAGTAGCAAATTGTAACGATTTATGCTTAAGAATCTCTTTGGGTAAATACTCCAAAAACTCAAATATTCCCGATTCCCGGGGTTGATGCTCCCCGAAAGTTTCATAATCCATAAACAGATTAATCACCTCTTCTTTTTTGTCAAGCTGATTTAACCACCCGGCAAACTTGGTGCTGGTAAGTGGCCATTCGTGCCATCCCTTATCTCCAAACCGGAAAGCGATATCATCGCTGAGTTTATAGTTTTTAAGCAACACCTTCAATCTTGGATTAATGGCATTACAGTAAAGAAAGTTAGGACTTTTCCATCCCAAAATATGCTTGGCCCCTTCCGTCAGCATGGCCTTAAAACCCATCCGGGCAACCATGTCTCCGATATGGTCGGAATAAATAAGTTCAGTATTTCTGAATACCCCGGGTTTCTGTCCAAAAAATTCTTCCACCATATTGCTGTGCATCTCAACTTGCTTCCTAAAAGCATCTTCATCTTTCAATGCCACCAGGGAATGAGCATAAGTTTCGGCCAAAAATTCCACATCACCGGTGGCTGCAAGAGCTCTGAAACTCTCCAGCACCTCGGGAGCATAGAGCTTAAACTGTTCCATAGCCACCCCGGTAATACTGAAAGCCACTTTAAACTTACCTTTATGTTGCTTAATCAGTTTAAGCAATAATTTATTGGCAGGCAGATAGCAATTAGCAGCTATTTTATTCAGTATCGACTCATTGGTATAGTCATCGAAATAGTAATGGTCATTTCCTATCTCGAAAAACCGATATCTCCGGAATCTGAAAGGCTGATGAACCTGAAAGTATAAACAAACTGTCTTCATATTTTTATGTTTTTCGTATCTAACTTATTGGAATCCCGATATTGCTCGTGTTCCGGGAACAAAGCCCTTAAAAAAGAGGGCTCGTGGAATCTAATTACAACCCAAATTGAGCGATTCTCACTCAATCGATTAAGAAAATATAAGATTTTCACCAAAAGAATGGTGAAAACCAAACATTTTCTAATTCGGGGTTAACGCTAAGTAAAGCGCTACTTCGTTACCCTCGTATCGCTCAACTTAGGTACAAGTTGTTCTTCTCCAGCACGCTGTCGTAAACCATTTTTACATCCAGCGCCGATTTCTCCCACTTGAG
>Ga0163225_100270_pt1 | contig 16086 bp, 20 predicted proteins | sample MSEWel2016_04_06_2_FD_113145 | JGI IMG/M metagenome (GOLD analysis project Ga0163225, IMG submission 113145) | Subsurface microbial communities from deep shales in West Virginia, USA - MSEEL Well Study Marcellus 5H_2016_04_06 ... | reverse complement strand
GCGCGGTGGCCTGTCCGTTTTCCGGGCCGGCGGATAGCGGGAAGCCAAAATGGGCGACTTTTAAGGCCTTGCGCAATGGCCGGAAATTTTGGCTTTCGCGGGCGGATAGGTTTAAACGGACTAGATTTTTTTGTTTCTTTTTGGAGCAATGCCAAAAAGAAAATCTATAAAGAAATTAAAAAATGGTCTGCTGACTTTTTCAGCAGCCCCTACTTATATTTTCAATTTTGTCTGGAGAAATTCTATTCCTTGAAAATAGATTGCTTCGCATTGCTCCCAATGACGCTGTTCTGTAGGTTTTTATGAAAATTAAGGGGGTTGTTTTTCGGCTTTGCCGAAAAACAACCCCTTAATCTCCCAAGACTTTGCAATTTTTCGTCATTACTTTCCCAAGCATTCGGTAAAGCAATCTCAAACTTTAATCGGACATTAATGTTAAATTTCATGTGTTTTTTCCCTTTAATCCAGACGGGGCTAAAAAAAACATAGCCGTTTCAACGGTTAAAAACCCCAACGAAGAAGAAAGTAAAAAAGCGGGTGGAATAAGTGATGGAATTTAGTGATTGCCACATTAGAAATGGAGCAAAACGACCTAAAACAATGCCGCTCTGCGAACCGCACAATCAGAAAAATAATATTTCCAATGCCCTTCGCCCCACACTCCATGCTCTCTGCTCCATGCCCCAAGCTCCAAGCTCCAAGCTCCAAGCTTTGCGCCCTTACCTAAAATACTTGTCCACGGCCAGCACCAGAAACATAAAATTGGTGGATCCTCCACCCATTACATATTCGGTTTGTTGCCAGAAATAGGGCCACTCTTTGAGTTCCGGTAAATCGGGACGTATCAGTGCTGTTCCGGATACCACACCACCCGGAATGTATGACCAGTCGGCACGGTTGACACCATAACCAACCTTCACAGAGTTGCTGCCCACTCCCGATGCAAACGAAACAGATTTATCGCCGGGATGATGTCCCAGCATAAAGTTTAGTGCATTCAGGAACATTTCGGGGGTGGTAACTTCAGGCCATGCCTTATGCAAATAGTATTGTTCTACACCAAATCGTTGAATGGTCCAACCATGTCCCCAAATATGCGGTTCGTATGGAACGCCAAAGGGAGAGGCCAGAGATTCTTCCAGCGTTTTTGCATAGCTTTTTTCAACTGCCCTGGTGAGTTTTTCTTTGAAGTCCTGGTTCTGAATAATTGGAAGAGCTTTTCCTAAATACCAGGCTGTTTGTGAGGCATTCTCAATGATTTCATCCTGCATTTCAAGCAGCACCTCTTCAAATTTTTTGTCACCTGTTGTAATCAGCAACTCACTGGCAAGACGAGCTTTCACGGGATGGTTGTTGAGTTGTGAAGCAGAGGTATTCCAGAGTGCAAGAGCGATGGTTTTGCATTCCTCTGCAAGTTCGGGGTTGTGATTTTTTAATGCACGGGAAGTAAGTGCAAGTCCGGCAGCCACCCGGCATTCACGAACAGGATTTTCTTCAGTAAATACCATCCGGTCATCGCGGTTTTCTTCGCCCATTTGAGGAGCCCACTTCTGATTGTCGGTCATTGAAGCTCCGTCACCCAGCAAAACGTATTGTTCGAGGGTAGGACAGATGATTCCCCGATACAGCCGGCCCATTGATCGGTAGGCTCCAAGAATACTGGCAAGTCCGTGTTCTATTTGCTGTACCACGTCGTTTTTTCCGTCGGCCTGATGAATTTCCACATGCCGGTTTTCCACATCAATGGAGGTGGCATCATAATCCAGGTCAAATTCTTCCAGCATCATGGCAAGTAATTCCACGGTGCCAATTTGTGATTCCACACGCAGGTCGTAATCTCCTGCATCGTGCCATCCACCATGATTGAGGTTGGGAACCTGATCGTAAGGTTCAAACTCTGTTAATGTGGAAGAGCCTTGAACATAACCGTCGAAGTGGTTCAAATCTGTGGGAGCCATCAGTGCATCGTCCAGATGACATACGTCGTGCCATACCCGGTAATGGTCTTCCACACGCATGTGACACATCTGTACCGGCAGGAAATAATCTATGACCGGTTGCCACACATGTCGTTTCAATACATCGGATGAGATCTTGAAAGGGGTGCTCTTTTCCCCGTTTAGTTCGACCAGATACATTCCTGCTTCTTCGATTTCAGAAAAATCAACCGTAAAGTAATTGTACCTAAGGAATGGACCCCATAAATCGGGTTTTTGTCTGCTGATTTCCTGCATTCCTTCAGGAGAAGTTTTCAGTATTCTGATTTCGGGAAGTTCGTCGGTTTTTCTGTCTGTTTCAATGACGATTTTCTTTTCCTGAAGAGGGTGATAACCCACCTGTGAGAGATGGATGACCGGTTCGTAAGTGTAATCACTCACCACACTGGGGGTAACAGTCCATTCAATGGCATTTTGGGTTTTTCCGGCTGGTAGGGTTTCCCGAACAATAAACCACGCATTATTGTGATTCCCTCTGCCGTCGTAAAGTTCCAGTTGGCCATCACTCTCAAAGCCGATGCGTTGCAAATCATTTTCAGGAACGATGGTAAGCTGTTTTCCTTTTGCCAGATTTTGAGTGATAAAGTGGTCTTGGTCTTTCAGTACAGGTCCATTTGTCTGTAGGGGAAAGATACCGGTTTCGCCATCTATAATGTAACTTTTGCCAAAAAGATGACCGGGGAAAAGTTCCAGATTGAAACCTACTTTCCCAATCCATTCCTGTGGCAAAGGCTCCTCCAAATCGACACTGATTTTAAAGGAGCTGTTTTTCAGTGCAGTAACATTCACTTTGTATTTTAGGACCAGGTCGGGATAGGTAATGGGATTGAATCCTTTTTGATTTCGGGTGGAATCGGGAAACCAGAGATGACGGGAAATGGTTTCATTTTCAGCATCAATAATTTCCTTTCCGGCTGCCGGAATGGGAGACCATTGTCCGGGGGAGACTTCCAGCCGGATATCCCCGTTTGCAGCCACACGTTGCCCATGTTGAATGATGGTCACACCCGTCTGATGTCCCTCTGGATAGATGTCTGCAAAAACGGTTACATTGAGTCCGGGCATTTCAAAATAACCCTTATCATTCAGTGAGAGGGATGACTGGCCTATTGCATTGCCCGACAATACGATAGCCGCAAAAAATAAAATACAAAATCTCATAGCATAAATGGTTTTATTTGTTGTGTGCTTAAAGATAGTGTATTTTGGAAACTTCTAAAATTTGTTAAATGTGTTTGAGGGGATATAGGAGGAATTTAGGTGATGGATAACTTTTTCATTATTTCTGGTTCTTTAATGCTTTTTGAAGTGGGCATCTTTCGTCTGATGGTTTCCCTTCGCGATAATTTTGAAGAACTGCTACTGATTGCCCGGCCAATATGCGACGGACTCTTCTTCTTTCTCCTTTTATGTGTCTGATTGACAGGTTGTCGTAAGCTGTTGTTTGGTGACGCATCCATGCAATGACGGCGCGGGCTGCTCTTTCTTCCAGTGGAATCATTGAGGTTCGGGCTACAGTACCGCTACCTATTGGGATGGCATGTTCGGTGACCGCAACAGCGATCCTTTTTTGGATGTTTGTGTGAACAGAATGGAAGTTCAGATAGGTTTCCACTGCTTTAAGAAATTCTTCTTTGTATTCATCCTGTTTTTTGTTCCGTCGTTGAGCTGCGCATTCCTGTCTTTTTTTGTAAGATTCGGTTTCTCTGGTTGCAGCCATTTCTTCTTTTGCTTGTCTGATGGTTTCTGCAGGCGCCCAGATACCCAGAGAAATGGTTCGTCGTCCTTTCTTTTTCTGAATCCGCCAGAAATTGTTCTTTGAAGTAACTTTCCGGGTCACCCCGGCATCGCCTGCCGGTAGAAATTCCCAACCTGGCGGAGATGGTACAATTTCACCATATCGGTTTACAATAGTGTTGTTCGGTCCGGGGGAGAATACTTGATTCATTTTTTGCGTCATGACAGTTGTTTTGCACAAAAATAGAAATAAAACGACTAAACTTGAAATGAGGGGTTTTTTTGTATATTTATATCGCCATAATTTAAATTACAAGATATGAAAAAAGATGCTTCGCCCAAAACCTTTCAAGGCTCTATATCCTTGATTGTTAAGCCAGAAGACCCCGTAGCCTGGAAGCTGGCAATGCTTTACGAAGCAGCCTCATCAAAAGAGACGAATATTGAAGAGCTAGCAAAAAAATATGGCTATTCCCGAGAACATTTTTATGTGATAAGGAGGGCTTATGAAGAACACGGAGCACAGGGTCTTGCAGACCAGCACCAAGGCCCTAAAACCAATTATCGACGTACAAAAGAGATTCAAAAACAAATCATAAGGCATCGTTTCCTTGATCCTGAAGCCAGTTGCGAGGTCATCGCACAAAAAATGCAGCAATCAGGCCAAAAAATAAGTCAAAGGAGTGTCGAAAGAACCATTAACGAATACGGGCTCCAAAAAAAGGGCTGCATAAAGCAGATCCGGGAGAACCAGAAATTAAAATAGAAACTCCAAAAACGAAGCGATATAATACCAAAGAATTCTGGACTGCGAAAAGCAATGAACGTGAATTCAGGCAGATGCTCGCACAAAAAGTATCAGGAACTTCAGCTGGCTTATGGCTTTTAGTTCCTGAAATGCTCAGACTCGGGCTATGGGATATTTTAAAAGTCTGGACTGGACAGGAAGATAATGCTTTAGAACTAAAGATTGCATTGCAAATGGTTAATGAATCAGCCCTCTGCACAAACAGAGTACGCAGGAAAAATTCATTGGGACACCAAGGTTTTCAACTAATCAATGAGTGTAGTATAAAAAGGTATATTTTTGCCAAAATCAAGGCTTTGAAAATTTTTGCACCGGAGTTAACCTGTTGTTAATGAGGATTCAAAAATTTTATTAACGGAGAGTTTGGCAATAAAGATGCTTTTTAGACTGGGCTCATAATTTAAATGTTGTTGAAAAAGACAAGATATTGTTGAATGAGAATGTGTTTGATAATTCTTTGGAGCAAATACCAATGGGGAGTAGAATAAAGTTCTCGGGCTGATATTGTGATGTCTCCTCTATTTGTTTTTCCAGTACTAAAATGTTGAAGGTGCCAGGAGCTGGTTGGCATAAAAGTCCTCTATATTCAGACCGGATTTCTGGTATTCCTGAAAGAGTCGCTTAAATCTTGTTAGTGTCATCCTCATTTTTTGCCTTCAAAGTAGGGGGGCATTGCGGTGAATATAATATGTAGGAGGCCGAAGGCTTATGTGACTTCAAACTTTTTGAAAATTTTCTTCATGTACTTGTTGCAACATATAATGTTTATACATATATTTGTTGGTATCTAAAATTTAAATATGTATGAAAGACAAAAGCACTGTTCCTATAGAAATGTTTTATACGCTTATTTGCCCAAATTGCAAAATATTGAAAAGAATGTTGGATGAAGTACTGCCCCAATATGGTGACAAGTTTCAATTAAAAAGAAGCCTTGCCAATTCGCCCATGGGAATGGTCAGAACAATGAAATTAGGAATTCATTCAGTTCCGACCCTTCTCATCGATAATAAAATAACTTTTCGAAGTGTCCCCAAAAAGGAAGAATTAATTAATACCTTAAATAGTTATATAAATCATTAAATATTAGAATTATGGAAGAAAAGAAAAAACTAAGATGTCCGCTTGGTATTCCGGGTGGAATCATTGCTGCCTTAATTGGCTTAATTGGAGTAGTTGTTAATATTATAAACTTCAATTGGTTCGAGTTGGTAACCTCCATTGCACTCTTATTGTTAGCAATGCCCTTTATACGGGTAACGATGATGGTTCACATGGCAAATGACAGGTTGGATGAATTGGAAAATAACTTAAAAACAAATAAATAAAGGAGATATGACTATGCTAAAAACCGGAATTATCATAGGTAGTACCCGTCCGGGACGCAACGCTGAACAAGTTGCTAAATGGGTATATGATTTTGCATCAAAAAGACATGATGCAGAATATGAATTAATTGACCTGAAAGACTACAATTTACCTTTGCTTGATGAAGCTTACCCGGCTACCTTTGGTCAATATTCGAATGAACATACAAAAGTATGGGCAGAAAAAATTAAATCGCTCGATGCTTTTATATTTGTAAACGGAGAATATAACCACTCTATACCCGGTGCCTTAAAAAATGCTTTGGACTATTTGTATGCCGAATGGAACAATAAAGCTGCCGGTTTTGTCAGCTATGGTTCTGCCGGTGGTGCAAGAGCCGCGGAGCACCTTCGGCTGGTTTTGAGTGAATTACAAGTAGCTCATGTTCGCACTCAGGTATTGCTGTCGTTGTTTACCGATTTCGAAAACTTTAGTGTTTTTAAACCTGCGCCATTACATTCTGACAACTTAAAAACAATGTTAGACCAATTGAATAGCTGGGGAAATGCTTTAAAAACACTGAGAAAATAATTGCAGATTTGTGAAAAAATTGCCTGTATTTTTTATCCCTCACGGGGGTGGCCCATGGCATGTGATAGACGATGCTATGGGTGACCCGCGGGGATATGGAGATTTAAGAACGTATCTTACGGAATTAGGGCAGAAGTATCGCCCGAAAATAATACGTAATTAAATGTCAAATAATAATCTTTAAATCTTAACATGATGACAACAGAAATTTCAAAAACAAGAAAAATAGCCGCATGGGTAATTGCAGGCTTATTAACAGCACAATATTTATATAGTGCAAGTGGAAAATTATTCCTCCATCCCGAACAAATGGAACAAATGCACTTAGCCGATTGGCGGATTATTATTGCCCTTGGTGAAATTGCTTCTGCCTTATTGTACTTGTTTCCAAAAACAAATAATTTTGGAACTTTGCTATTGAGTTCTTACATGGGAGGCGCTATTATCATTCACATGACAGGTGGTATGAGCATTGCATTGCCCGTGGTTGTTCTTCTTCTTATCTGGGTAGGTTTCTATTTAAGAAATCCCGATTTTTTTAAATTAAAATAAAAATGTCTATCGAAGAAGAAATTAATGGAAGGTTTCGGAATGAATACCACAAGGGATTTATCAATTTGACCTATACGGTCAAAATGTTAAGTCATGAGTTTCATAAATCACTTAAAGCGCACGGACTTACCGAACCGCAGTACAATGTTTTAAGAATACTTCGTGGTTTTCGTTCCCAGGCACCTCTTTCTATTGGTTTTATAAAACAGCGAATGCTTGACAAAGATTCGGATGTAAGCCGAATTGTTGACAGACTTTTTGAAAAAGGATTACTGAGCCGGAAGGAAAATCCGGACGACAGGCGGCAAAAATCTGTCGAAATTAACACAAAGGGCTTGGAATTACTGGATAAGATGTTCATTTGCGAACAGAAAGTAGATACTTTATTGAAAAATTTATCTATGGACGAAGTTAAACAATTGAATTATTTGGTAGATAAAATAAGAGAGAATAAAGAATAATACACATGGTGGTAACATTTTAGGAATTAAAGCACAGTAGGGCCCTGAAAAAAGGCAGTAGGATTTACCTGTTGCCTTTTTTTGAAGCATAAATTTATCGAGTGCAGCTTCTTTTAATTCCTGTTTGGTACTGCCACTTCGATCATGATATTGTCCTTTGTAATTTATAAGATAAGGATATGCTATATGCTTCGTTAATTTCAATGAAGTTGCCCTTTGGGCTTTTATGCAAATTTACATCAACGATAAATTCCTTTCATAGACAGACCAGAGCCAAAAATAACTAAAAAGCATCCTCGCCCATCAATAAACCATCAAGATAATATGATTATTGTGCAGTCAGTCCACCATCAATAACTAATTCAGAGCCTGTTATATAAGAAGATTCATCAGAGGCAAGAAATAAAACACCATACGCAATTTCTTCTAATTTGGCCCCTCTACCCATAGGTGTTGAAGAAAGTGAACCCTTTTTAAAATCATCGGAACCTTTCATCTGCATCGTCATGGGAGTTTCAACATAGCCTGGATGAACGGAATTGACACGAATGTTATCCTTAGCTAATTCAACTGCTGCACCTTTTGTGTAGATTCTTGAACCACCTTTTGATGCCGTATAAGCCGTACCATTTCCTCCACCAATAATACCTCCTACGGATGAAATATTGATGATAGAACCTGCTCCTTCTTTTTTCATATAAGGGACAACGGTTTTAACCCCTATAAACTGACCTAAAAGATTAATCGAAAGTACTTTGTTGAATTCTTCTACAGTTCTTTCTTCCAATGGTGCCATTATATTCCCAAGAACACCTGCATTATTAACCAGTATGTCAATTTTTCCAAAAGCTGTCTCTGCTTTTTGAGCTACTGTTTTCCAACTGTCTTCCAAACTTACATCATGGACGACGTATTCCACAACACCAACATTAGCCTTTATTTCAGCGGCAACGGCTTTTAATTTTTCTTCCTGTACATCAGTAATAATTACCTTTGCCCCTTCTTTGGCAAATAGTTTTGCTTCTGCTGCGCCCATACCACCAGCCGCACCGGTGATGATAGCGACTTTGTTTTCCAATCTGTTCATTTTTATATATTTTAATTTACGTTTCATTTCAAATACAAACAAATTCCACTTAAAATATAACATTAAATCCGCAAAAAAGTTATTAACAATAGCAGCCAAAACATTGTGCATAAATATTTATAAGCCCGGTCTAAAAAGTATTTTTGGTGCCAAATTCATTGTTGTTTTAAATTTCTTGAATCGTCATTCACAGCGGGTTAACTTTGGTGCAAAAATTTAAACGCCTTGATTTTGACAAAAAGATGCTTCTTATACCGTACTCAACAGTATAAAAAAAATAAAATATTTTTGGATTGATAAAATATTTCTATTTTTGTACTATAAAACAATTTTAGTACAAACAGAGCATGAGCATAGATTCTACTAAAGATTCGATATTGAGAGTTGCAAACCAACTGTTTAGCCGGTTCGGGTTTCACAAAACCTCTATGGACGAAATCGCAAAAGTTGCACGCAAAGCTAAAGGCTCGTTATACTACCATTTCGTTAGTAAAGAAGATTTATTCAGGGAGGTAATTTTAAAGGAAATTACTCATCTTAAAAGCCAACTGGGAATTATTACTAACAGTTCTGATTTGGATGCTTCTCAAAAGCTGCGTAGCTATCTTGTCAAAAGAATGGAAATCCTTAATTCAGCAGCAAGTTACCATGAGACGTTAAGAGCCGATTTTTTTGAGCACTTTCACTTTATTGATGACCTTAGAACTGATTTAGATACGTGGGAAAAAGAAAATCTGAGGAAAATTATTCTTCAAGGTGTTCATACAGGTAAGTTTACCTTAGTTATAGAAATAGATGTTTTGCTGGATATGTTTTTAATGATGCTGAAAGGTCTTGAAATACCATTTTTTTTACAAAATAAGTACGAGAAATACTCACCTTACTTTGATGGGTTAATAAACATATTGAATAAGGGTTTAGCCACCTGATTTTTTTTTAACCTAAACTGACTATAAAACGATATTGGTACAAATAATAATAAATAAAAACATGAACAGATTTGTAAAATCAATAATCAGACTAAAATGGTGCTGATAGTCGTAGCCGTAGTTGTTTTGACATTAACCATTTTTTTTGGGTATCAACTAAAAAACTCGCAGATACTTAGTGCCAGCAAGAAAACTACAATATTTTTAAACGTGGTTGCAGGAAATCTTCGATAACAAGGCTTTCCGCTTTTGAAAATCAAGGAGTTTACTTTTGTAAGTGACTATTTTCACAAGTGGCGTAACGCAGTTATCGGAGTTTTCTTGCAATCACTACTTACAAATATTGAATGCTTTTGGAAATACAGGTTCGGCCAATACAGCGATTGTATTATCTGATAATTGGAGCAAGTTTAGACAAAACGATAATATTATATCAGTTTTTGGCGGTGGGTATTCAAGTGGTGCAGTTTTATTGAAAAAAATATAATTCAGAATATGAAAATAATTTCAGGTTTTGTTCTTGTAAATATTTTGGGATGGAAAATAAAAGGTGAGTTGACCAACATAAAAAAATCAATAATAATTTTTGCCCCTCACACCAGCTACCGGGATGGATTATATGGAAAACTTTATTTGATGCAGTTAGGTGTACATTACAAATTTCTATCAAAAAAAGAATTTTTCAAATTTCCATTAAACTATTTCTTTAAGATTTATGGTTCAATACCCGTAAGTAAAACCAAGGAGTACATTGATTATGTTGTTGAATTAATTAATAATAGCCACGAACTTCATATCGTGTTGTCCCCGGAAGGGCAATTGGCAAAAGCAATACGATGGAAAAAAGGGTATTACTATATGGCTGTACGAGCAAATGTTCCCATTGTAGTTGGCTTTATTGATTACAAGAGAAAAGAAATCGGGATTAAGAAGGTGATTTATACCCCAACGGATATTAGTACAGTAAGGAAAGAAATTGCTCAATTGTATTCTGATGTTACCGCAAAATATCCTGAAAATTTTTCAACCGAACTAAAAATATAAAATATGAAACAGAATGTGGCATTAGTGCTATCAAGTGGTGGCTCAAGGGGGCTTGCCCATATCGGGGTTATTTCAGAACTGGAAAAACACGGGTTTACCATTACTTCTGTTTCAGGCTCTTCCATAGGAGCGGTTATAGGAGGGCTCTACGCAATGGGAAAAATACATGAATATACCGAGTGGGTAAGCTCCTTTAACAAAAGGGATGTCTGGGGCTTTATGGATTTTACGCTTGCCTCTAATGGCTTATTAAAGGGTGAGCGGGTTTTTGATAAAATGAAGACTTTTATCCCCGATATGAATATTGAAGATATGCCCATCCCCTTTGCTGCCGTTGCTACTGATATACTCCATGAAAAAGAAGTGGTTTTTACGAAAGGAAGTTTTTATGAAGCTGCCCGGGCATCCATTGCAATTCCTGCAGTTTTTACACCTGTGAAGTACAACAATACTATTCTTGTTGACGGTGGCGTTCTTAATCCAATTCCGGTTGAACAGGTGCCCCGAAAAAATGGTGATATGCTGGTCGTAGTGAATCTTTATGGCGACAAAAAAACTGATATTCCTAAAGATACAAATAATAACAATGGATACTTAAACAGGTTGATGAACACCATATCGACCTTAATTTTAACCGGAGACAAGCGCAGTGCAGGGTATTACTCACTTTTAAGCGGTACTACATCGGCAATGATGCATAGGATTGCAAAAATGAGTATTGAAAAACACAAACCTGATATGATTATAAATATTCCCTGCGATTCAGCAAATACCTTTGATTTTTACAGGGCAAAGGAATTGATACAGTTAGGGGAAAATGCAGCAAAAGAGGCAATAAATCATTAGAGTTTTGCATTTCAGATATAACAATTTTAAAATTAATAACTAATATGACGAGCAGTAAAAAACCCGAAGTAAGAATACAAACATCCATTTTAAACAGCTTGGAGAAGAAAGCGTTAGTTTGGATGGCACTAAGAATACCCCGAAAAATTAATTCAGACCATTTAACAGTTATAGGATTAATTGGTGCCTTACTTTCAAGTGCGGGCTATATACTTTCCAACCTGGAAAGCAATTTTCTTTGGTTAGCCTCTTTGGGTTTGTTAGTGAACTGGTTTGGCGACAGCCTTGATGGAACATTGGCCCGTGTAAGGAAAGCTCAACGTCCGACATACGGATTTTTCATCGACCACAGTATTGATGGTTTAACCGTTTTCGCCATTTGTGTGGGTGCAGGGCTTTCTCCATACATAAACTTTGCAGTTGCCATGCTTATTCTTGCAGGGTATTTGCTCTTATCAGTTTTAACATACATCAATACCTACCTTAAAGGGGAGTTCAAGATCACTTACAATAAACTGGGCCCCACCGAATTTCGTTTATTGGTTATTCTTATAAACACACTCTTTATATATTACCCGACAGGAACCCGGAACTTTGTACTTGATGGTGTTGCTTTAAGTCTGTTTGATATCATAGGGATTGTTATTGCTTTTATTCTTTTCATTATTTACCTCGTTAACTTTTTAATTGATAAGAATAAATACGCGAAAATTGACCCTCCCAAATACTAAAGTATAATTTATGGCAATTAAATATATAAAATTCGTAGCAAGCCGTCTTATTGGCACATTAGTCGATACCATGGTCCTGTGGGTGCTCTCATCCTACATTTTTTCTACATATTTTGGACATTACCTGGTGGCACCCACTATTTCGTTTGAGATTGCGGTATTTTCAAATTTCTTATTGTCTTACTACTGGATATGGCACAAACGAATATCAACAAAAAACATAAAGACTTTTATAGCCCGCTTTGTCATTTTCAACATTTCCTGTGTTTTGGGATTTATTGTTAAAATGGCATTTCTGCTGCTTTTTGAGAAACTATATGGTTGGGATGTTATATTCTGCAATCTGGCGGCATTGTTAATATCCGGCATTGTGAATTTTGTGCTTGCCGAGTTTGTAGTGTTCAAAAAACGCCCATCTATAATTGAACCTGTAAACGAAATGGAATCATTGAAAAACATAACCTATTAATTTTAATCGCATGAAAATACTTTCTGAAAGATACGAACAGTATGATATCCCTCAGCAGACAATGGCTGCAGGTATTTATCCCTACTTCAGGGCAATTGAATCCGGGCAGGATACTGAAGTAACCATTAACGGGAAGAGGGTTTTGATGTTTGGTTCTAACAGCTATCTGGGCCTGTCAAATCATCCCAAGATTAAAGAGGCCGCAATAAAAGCTATCGAAAAATATGGTACAAGCTGCTCGGGTTCCCGCTTTCTTAACGGGACACTCGATATTCACCTTGAGCTGGAAGAGAAATTGGCCAAGCTGGTTGGCAAGGACGAAGCCATTTGCTTTAGCACAGGTTTTCAAGCTAATCTTGGAACAATTTCAGCTCTATGTGGCCGCAACGATTACCTTTTACTCGATTCTCAGGACCATGCTTCCATAATCGAGGGAAGCAGGTTGTCTTTTGGCAGAATACTTAAGTTTGCCCACAATGATATGTCCTCGCTTGAATCGAAGCTGATGCTTTGTGAACCCGATAAAAATAAACTGATTGTTGTTGACGGCATATTTTCTATGGAAGGGGATATTGTTAATTTACCGGAAATTGTGCGATTGAAAGAAAAATATAACGCGAGCTTAATGGTTGATGATGCACATGCAATCGGGGTAATCGGGCAAAATGGCAGAGGTACATCCTCCCATTTTAATCTGACTCAGGATGTAGATTTAATTATGGGTACTTTTTCCAAATCGTTGGCCTCAATAGGTGGGTTTATTGCCGGCGACAAGGAGGTAATTAACTTTTTAAAGCATAATGCCCGTGCATTGATTTTTAGTGCAAGCATGCCCCCTGCCTCCGTTGCAAGTGTAAGTGCTGCCATTGATATTATGCTTGATGAACCTGAACGAATTAAGCATCTTTGGGATTTAACCAAATACGCCCAGCAGGCTTTCATTCGTGCCGGTATTGATACAGGTAAAAGCGAAACTCCCATTATCCCGTTATTTGTCAGGGATGATATGAAAGTTTTGAAATTGGCTCGTGTTCTACTTGATGAAGGTATTTTCGTAAACCCGGTTATTTCTCCCGCGGTTTCGAAGGATGATGCTATGATACGTTTCTCCCTTATGGCTACACACACTTACGAACAACTCGATGTAGCTATAGAAAAGATAATCAGAGCTTTTAAAGAACTCGATGTAGCACCCAGTTTTCAACAAGTAGAATAATAATGCTAACAAAACTATAATTATGAAAGTGGTTTTAATAACGGGTATTTCATCCGGTTTTGGTTTTGCCATTGCTCAACGGCTTGCAAAAGGCGATTACCGGGTTTACGGGACGGTGCGGAGAGAAGTTGACCCAGTACCTAATGTTAACTACCTTTACATGGATGTGGTTTCAGATGAATCCGTTAAACAAGCTATCAATGAGGTGTATCAGAAGGAAGGACGCATTGATATGCTGATAAATAATGCCGGTGTAGGGATTGCAGCACCTCTTGAATTTACCAAAATTACTGATATTCAACACCTGATGGATGTTAATTTTCTTGGAGCCGTGAGAGTTATCCAAGCGGTATTGCCAATTATGCGCAAGCAGTCAGGCGGTCTAATTATATCTGTCAGCTCCATAGGCGGTTTGACAGGCTTACCCTATCAGGGAATTTATTCAGCCGGCAAGTTTGCCCTCGAAGGCTTTTGCCAGGCTTTACATCACGAGGTCAGGCAATTCAACATTAAAGTTACAGTCATTAACCCTGGTGACTTTGCTACACGGTTTACAGCAAACAGGCTATGTGCTGAAAAGGACGATTCGATAGCGGTTTATCCAAATTTTGGCAAAACACTTTCCAAAATTGAACAAGATGAAAAGAACGGTTTACACCCGGATGAATTAGCCAAAAGAATTGAAAAACTTATTAGTAAAAAGAATGCACCTGTAAGGCTTGTCATAGCCTCACCTTTGCAAAAATTTTCAGTGTTTCTGAAAAGAATACTACCTGAAAAACTGTTTTATCGGATAATTAGTAAATACTACCTTTAAGATTAAGGTGTTAGATATTAGTGTAAAAGACATTATATGAAAATTACAATCAAAGAGATTACAAGCAAAAACGACTTGAAAAAGTTTATCAAATTCCCCAACAAACTTTATGGTGATAATAAATTTTATGTACCCCAACTAATTTCAGCGGAGCTGGAAACTTTATCAAAAGATAAAAACCCTGCTTTTGACTTTTGTGAAGCAAAATACTGGTTGGCTTGCAATGAGAACAATACAATAGTTGGGCGAATAGCAGGAATTATAAACCATAAGTACAACAAAAAGACAGGCAAGCAACTGGTTCGCTTTGGTTGGCTTGATTTTATTGAGGATATTGATGTTTTAAAAGCCCTGATTCAGGCAGTTGTAAAATTTGCCAACGAAAAAGGTGCCGATGGCATTCATGGCCCTCTCGGGTTTTCCGAGTTTGATGCTTCAGGCATTCTTATCGAAGGTTTTGACGAAATCCCGACAGCCTACGGCAAATATAACCATCCTTATTACGCTCAGATGATTGAACAATTGGGTTTTGAGAAGGAAGTTGACTGGGTTGAATTCAGGGTAACTGTTCCTGATAAAATACCGGTAAGATACACCCGGATTGCAAGGTCGATTGCCGGACGGTACAAATTGCAAAACGTGCAATTAAAATCAAAGAAAGAAGTCCTGAATTATGCAGACCAAATCTTCCAACTTCTAAATAAGGAATACGAAAACATACATGGTTTTTCAGGACTTACTCCCAACCAAATAGATGCTCTGAAAAAACAATTTATCCCGTTGCTCAGGTTAAAATTTGTTTCAGTAATACTGAATGCTGAAAATAAAATTATTGGTTTTGGTATATGCCTGCCCTCACTTTCAAAAGCATTTCAAAAGTGCCGGGGCCGTTTATTCCCTTTTGGTTTTCTGCATATTCAAAAGGCGCTTCGTATTAATGACACAATCGACACTTTGCTTATTGCAATCCATAGCGACTATAGAAACAAAGGTGTAAATGCCTTAATCTTCAACAATATAGGTAACGCGATTGTGTCAGAAGGGATAAAATATATAGAAACCACACGTGAGCTGGAACACAATTTATCCGCGCAGAACCTTTGGGATAAACTTGAAAACAGACAGCATAAAAGAAGTAGATGTTATTTTAAAAAAATAAAATATAATTAGTCTTTGCAAGAAAACACCAACTACTGCCCCGAAGAAAAATCGGGGTAAACTGTTATTCTCGTTTTTGAATCAGTTATCCCGAAGTGGCTTTTGTAAGGTTTTTACCCTAACCTGGACGAGCCAGAACCAAACAGGTTATATAATAAAACCCAATCAAAATTAGCCGGATACGCTAATTGCTACGCAATTATTTTTTTGTCCACGAATTCTTGCAAGCAAGCGGCAAAGCCGAGCGGCACGAATTGAAAAGCTGTTTTACAGCTTTTTTTAAAACGGCATAGCCGTTTTAAGTCGCACAAAAGTGCGACAATAATTCGCTAAAT
>Ga0163225_100268_pt1 | contig 16116 bp, 14 predicted proteins | sample MSEWel2016_04_06_2_FD_113145 | JGI IMG/M metagenome (GOLD analysis project Ga0163225, IMG submission 113145) | Subsurface microbial communities from deep shales in West Virginia, USA - MSEEL Well Study Marcellus 5H_2016_04_06 ... | reverse complement strand
GGGCCATGCACCTGGCCATTGAGCAACTAACTCCGGTGCCCAAGTCGTTGCTCATCGACGGCAACCGGTTTCACAAGTACAATAATATCCCGCACCAGTGCATTGTGAAGGGCGACAGCATTTACCGGTGCATTGCAGCAGCCAGCATTTTAGCCAAAACACACAGAGATGCATTTATGCTCCGCCAGCACGAGGAATACCCCTGCTATGCATGGGACAAAAATAAAGGATATCCTACCAAAGCGCACCGAGAGGGAATCGAACTACACGGCCCCACCCCTCTGCACCGAAAATCTTTCAAGCTGACAGAAGAACAGATCAGTATTCAATGGAAGTAAACATAGAAAGCTATGATATACTCTTCTCCTGATTTCTAAAATAAAGAGCCTCCTTCCCCGTTTTCAAAAAGTTTTCGAAAATAGGAATGAAAAAAAGGCAACCAAAAGATAGTTGCCTCAAAAGGGTAAAACTGTGTATGTAACCGGAGCTGTCCAAAAAAAATATAAATCTGGGTCTTTTGTCATCCTGAAAAAAGTGAAGGTTCTCTCTGTCAGAATCTTCAACATTTTAAAATAAACAAACAAATACAATGACTTTTTGGACATCCTCCATACGAAATCTTAACGAATTCTGTTAATTCAGATTTACTTTAAATTCCTTTTCACCGGCAGGTTCTTCTCTGTCAATATTATGCTTTTCGTGATATTTTCCTGCAGGAAGATCACTAAAAGTATAGGTATTACACGATCTTGCCACATCCACATATTTTGTAGCAGCAGTATTAATCGCCGAAGCCGCCAGATCCGCAAGAAGGCCAATTGCGCCTGAACCACCTGTAGAAACAGAGGTATCGTAAGTAATCGCTCCCTTGCGGGTATAAAGCACCTCATTGCTTTCCACGGATTTCAAAACATACTCCACTTCAATATCTACCTGAGATGCGATAGCAGATTTATCCCATTTGTTAATGATCGTAAAAAGAGCAACATCAGCGCCAAACACCTCTCCAAATTTCTTGAGAGACGAATTCAAAAACAACTCAGAATCGTAAGCACTTTCCCTCTTCAGTATTTCCATAGACAAAAATGGTGGAATCACATAATATCCGGAGTTTGCAATGGGAACACTTAATGATGAGTGGAAATATTCTTTTGCTTCCACATTTGTGCTTCTGTTTATGGGAGGCATCAATAAAACCGTCAATGGCTCTTCGTCATACATCCCTTTATAGGCATTAGATTTGGCAACAGGCTCTGTCACACTGCATCCGGCAAAAACCAGAGAGGCTATAACAAGAATTATCAAATATCTTTTCATTGTTCAATCATTTTCAGAATTCGGGTAATAAAAACTTCGGATTCAGGATAAAGAGCTATTTCTTTTTGCAGCATCTGTTTCCCTTCATCATCTCTGTCGGCCTGAAGCAAAACAAATCCATAATCTGCATAAATGCCCGGAGGTACAACTCCACGTGTGCCCTTCTGTTTTTCGATCACTTCCTGATAATTCTCAATCAACTCCTGGGTAGCTTTTTCATCAGCATTCTTCAAGTACATATAACTGGCCTTCTCATAATCAGCCCATGTGTACAATGGCTTATTTACTGTACATGCCGACAGTAACAAGAGGCCAGAGAAAACAAAAAATAGTTTTTTCATTAAATCTCAAATTTGATTATTAAAGTTCTTTCGAATTAACACCTTACCCCCGGGACACCGGAATCAAGGTCATAGATGAGCCCAGTCTAAAAAGCATCTTTATTGCCAAACTCTTCGTTAATGAAATTTTTTGAATCCTCATTAACAACAGGTTAACTCCGGTGCAAAAATTTTCAAAGCCTTGATTTTGGCAAAAATATACCTTTTTATACTACACTCATAGATGAATAAAGAAATCAAAACTTCATTCAAATTTCATGGTAATTCAATAATTCGGGTTTCCCGGGTGGATAGATACATTTTCTTTCGGAATACAACTTCCCCTTCAGAGCTGACAGTCACTACATGAGAGCCTGGCGAAATAGCATAGGCCTCTCCCTTAGGCCGATTTGCATGAGGCTTATTCACTGTAGCGATAAAATTCACATCTTCGCCTACCGTTACTGATACCTCACTATATTTGGACTGATCTCCTACAAACTCCAGAAAAGCCTCATCGGCAAGACCGGAAGAAACAGTTTTAACTCCTGTGCATCCCGCTATAAATATCAAAGCGATGGAAGCAATACATAATATATTTTTCATCCGTATAAAATTTATTTATTAAGGTCGGATGGAACTCGCATGCAAAAACTTATACATATTCTTCTATGCCAATAATTCCCACACTCGTTTCATTCGGATATTTTTCACTTAAATTTTTAACTGAAATGAACTCGCACATTTTTCCATCCATCAGAAAAACCTTATCAAGCTCGTTCGGCAGTACTAAATTTTAGAAAACATCATGATTTTATGACTGTTATTCCACAATTTCTTTGATATAGTAATTCTCCAGGTCACTTTTATCAACATCTCCCGACACAAAAGAAACCATAGAGAATTCGCTCTGCGGTGTTTCGCCGCCCAGATAATCAATCTTAACTTTCCCCACTTCCTTACCTGGCAACTCCATCATCATACCGGTTTGCGGGTTTTCAATTGTTTTTCCTCTCTCAACCACAGCGAAAACATCTCCAACAGACAATCCCTGGTTTTTTCCTCCTGCAATCAGAACACCATCGTCGTCATAAGATAAAAAATAAGATTTCCACGGACGTTCCATACAATTATTGATCACATTCTCTACCAGCTTGGAGATCGCTGCAGAAATAGCCTTATCACTTAATGTAGCATCATAATCAGTCCTTTCGCCCAAACCCATCACAGTTTTGTTGATGGTTTCTGCCTGCCCTTTTGCCTCTTCCGAATAAATAACTTGTCCGGTTGAAACATCAACCAAACGCAAACTAACCCCTGCTTGTACAACCTGGCTCTTACTCCGTGAGAAAGCATTTACATCTCCCACATTTTTTCTTCCGAATTCTGTTACAGATCCTAATATCAAATAATCAGCTCCGACTTTTTTCATACCCTCTTTACCGGCCAGCTTCAGTTCGTCCATTATTTTATCAAAATCTTGTCTCTCCAACAGAATAAATTTTTCGGTTGAAGCAAGTTTTGTTGATAAAATATCTAAAGCCTGCTTAGCAATAGGGTCATTTTCCTTCTCATAAAAAACGCCCTTCGCATACTGAGTCTCATTGGAAAAACGACCAATGGCCACTTTTCTTTTCAATACCGGTTCTTCCTCCTTTATCTCCTGCACCTGGGACTCTACTTTAACCACCTTCTGTTGAGTTGTACATCCCAATGCAAGCAATGCGATAAAAAAATAGAATAAATTGTTTTTCATTTGACTTGTTTGTTTTTATTAATGAGCCCGGTCTAAAAAGCATCTTTATTGCCAAACTCTTCGTTAATGAAAATTTCTGAATCCTCATTAACAACAGGTTAACTCCGGCGCAAAAAATTTCAAAGCCTTGATTTTGGCAAAAATATACCTTTTTATACTACACTCATTACTTTAAAAAGTAAAAAAAACTGAGAACATTCAACCTGTTACCTTAAAAGTATTTTCTATCGGTGAAAGGTAATTTATCTCGATTTAAAAATTAAAAATCAAAGAAATGGTAAATCCCTCAACCTCGCGACAATTTTTGGGGTATAAAAAAGCCACTTCCGCAAAATGCAGAAATTCACACCAGCCTATAAACCAAATTTCGCTTGAGCGACTGACACTGTGGAAACGCTAAGGAACATCACAGCAACAAAAAACAAAATTTTTTTCATAATTAATAAGTTAGTTTGATTAAAAATAAAGACAGTAACTGTCTGCATTAATTGTTTCAAAAATAGAACATTTCGTCTAAAAAGCGTTCCAAACTTATTGAATACCCACCTTTTTTATGATGAATAGTTCCATTTTCTACACCAACCATAGTTTCTCATAAACAAAATACATATTTTAACACATTTCACATTTATCGAAATATTAATCTCAAAAAGTATTCTACCGGTTATCGCCAAATCAAAAGGGAAATGGGAAATGACAAATAGATAAACTGATTCAATTATTACCAATAACTGATATAAATTAACTTTTTTTGACCACTACAGACTTCAAATTGAAAACAAATACTTATTTTCGCAACAAGTCTTAATCAAAATCATATTTATTATGAAGAAACTTTTAATTGTTCTGACCCTTGTATTGGGTATTTCTGCGTTTACGGCAAACGCCAGTGCATCTTACACTATTGACGATGCCCAGATTGAAAATCTTTTTGCCTCAGCTACTGCCACTACTTTTAGTATGGTTGCTGATGTAGCTGAAGCTGCTCCTGCAATGGCTATTGCATCAGCAAGCGGCGGAAAAGACCCTTTAATTGCCATTTTGCTTGACTTCTTCCTGGGAGGTTTAGGTATTCACCGTTTCTATCTTGGAACTAAAGTCATGACAGGAATTGGATACATCCTTACCTGTGGTGGTATCTTCGGACTGATGCCTTTGATTGACCTTATTGTTTTGGCAGTCAACTGGGACGACATCAGCGCTTATGTTGACAATCCGAAATTCTTTATGTGGTAATAAAAGAACCATTTAAACAAAAAAACAAACAGGTCTGTCGTTCCGACAGGCCTGTTTTTGTAGTTCCAAATTTCTATTTAACATTATGAACTCTGCTTTCGGTAAAAGAAATTATTTTAATAAAACCCGCATTCTGTTGCTGGTTCTGTTCACCATACCCGTTGTCAACGCTTTAGCACAAACCTACACCGGTCAGGTAAGCGTGGATGCCCTTTACCAGAACTATCAAAAAGGGAGCCTGTTTACAGCAGAGGCCTCCTCGTTTTACGACGGCCAAACCGGCAAAATAATTACGCATTACCTTTCTCCTACCGAGTTCTACAAAACCATCAATGCAAAAGGCGAAACAACCATTTATCTTCCTGATGAAAACACCGTTTCCTTTATGCAAAACAGCCACTATTCAAGTAAAACTGAATTACTCTATTTCTTTGTCAACAACCTCACTCAGGACATGGGCCTCAAACATGAAGGTTTTACACAAATCAATACCCGGCGCGAGAACAATTACATCATCACCACCTGGCAGGCACCTCCCGGCATGCAAGCTATCAGCACAGTTGAACTGGTTGCGGAGAACTTCACACCCGTCTATGCTCAGTATTTTGACCACAAAGGGGACGTGAAAAGAAAGATTTACTATTATGACTACTTCATTGGGCCACAGTTTCTGCTTCCCAAAAAAATAACAGAAATAAGTTATACCACTAAAAATGACAGCACCATCAGGCGTACCACCTTCTCCAATATAAAAACAGGCTTCGAAGCCGATGATAAATTGTTTGATTTCAAAATCCCGGAAGATGCAAAGAAAGTCGATTTCTAAATGGTTTCTTTTTCTGGCTTTCTTCCCGATTTTTTCGGGAATGTATGCGCAGGATATAAGCTCCCTGCAGCGCGATTTGATGCAAATCAATAATTCTGAGCAAGAAGATTTGAAACAAATACATCAATCCGAAAACAGAAAAAGATCCTTTCTGGTAAAAAAAGAGGATCCGTTTATCGACAAGGTCAATCCCATTAAACTTACGTTCGGAGGGCTGTTGTATTTCTATCAAACATCGCTTTCCAAACACTTCTCCGCCGATTGCCTTTACGAACCATCCTGTTCCAACTTCAGCAAAGATGTAATTTCTCATTATGGCCTGATAAAAGGTATTTTTCTTACCTCCGATCGGCTTAGCAGATGCAACCGAATCGCACAAACATCACTGCATCCCCTCACCATCAATCCCGAAACCAGACACTCCTCGGATGGATGGTCCAAATATCAGTTCAAGTCTTATAATCCCTCAGAACATTTTCATTGATGCGGTTTTTAATCTTTATTATCATCACACTGTTTGCGGGCATTAACATCTCTGCACAAAAAATCCCTGCCAGGATTCAATTCTCCGAATACCTGATAAACCAAAGTTTGTACGAAGAGGCGGTGTATGAGAGCAATCAAATACTGAAACTGAAGCTGACAAAACCACAAACCGACTCGGCACTCTATTTCAACGGATGGGCTAAATACAATCTAAAGCAGTTATTGTCGTCCAGTAAAACCTTACAGCAGGTCAGCCCGGAATCGGAATTTTATTCCAAATCGCAACTTTTTGGAAGCTACAATCTTATCCACATCGGGAAATACGACCAGGCAGTTGATATGATGAACCATTTTCAGAAAAGCAACGAAACAGAGGAGCATTTTTCGCTTTTCCTCCAATCAGGAATACAACTGATCAACAGGAATGTGGAAGCATACCGGACAATAGCAAATCAACTGCCACAGGATTATTACGGCTTTGCCAGGGAGGTGGCTTTTCTCAACAACCTTGCCACCTCAATAGAAAACAAAAGACCTAAATCACCCGTTTTAGCAGGAATTCTTTCGGGTATCATCCCCGGATCAGGACAAATTTATGCCGGAAAAACAGGACAGGGAATTGCAGCAATGCTCATGGCCTCCGGTCTGGCAGTTGTTGCTCTTGAAAACTATAACAAGAGAGGCCCCGAAAAATTTGAAACCATCTTCTTTGGGTCAGTTTTTACAGTGTTCTACATCGGCAATATTTATGGAGCAGCTTTTTCAGCAAAAATTGCAAACAACGAAAACAATGAACTCATTAACAGACAGATTCTTTTTAATCTTCATATTCCTTTGCGCAACATTTTTGACTAACGCACAAGTCGAAAAAAACGCTGATTGGAACCATGCCGACAGTTTGCTGACTGCCCGTAATTACACCGGCAGCCTGGTGGAGTTCGAACGGGTTGTTTTCACTACCTCAGATCAGAAAATCAGGCAAAAAGCCATTTTCAGAAAGGCCATGGTTCATAAATCCACGGGGCGATACAAAAAGGTGCAAACCGAGCTGACCCGCATAGGAGTGATCCGCAATCCGGAAGATTCTCTTTTTACCCTGAAAGCTTACGAGCTGGCGCTGGCGCAATACATGACGGAAGATTATCAGAGTGCCCTGAATACAATTGAAAATTGCACCATTATGCTTCCCGAAAAACATCCGGCTACTCAAAGTCTGCTAACCCTCAAAGCTCTTTGTCACAACCAGATTTTTCAGTTCAACGAAGCTGAGAAAGCCCTAATGCAATTGCAAAAACTAGTCCCTGAAGAACAATCAGCATTATATGCAAAAGCCATTGCGAAATACGACGACACTCCAAAGTATAAAGATCCCGAGAAAGCCCGACATCTGTCGTTGCTCCCGGGACTGGGCCAGGTTTATACCGGAAAAGTATTGGAGGGGGGCATTAGTTTTCTTTTGAATGCATCCGCTTTGGGCTTTGGAGCCTGGCAGGTTTATTCGGGTTACTACTTTACAGGATATGTGGTTGGGGTTACCCTCCTTCAGAAATTTCATTCGGGAGGTCAACACCGGGCAGAATTGCTGGCCATAGAAAAAAACCGAAAAAACATTCTGGAGTTTAATACTGAAATCACCAATGCGCTTTTGAATGTCGATGAGGAGTAATGGGCGTAAAAAAAGCCGGCCTTCCCAGGAAACCGGCAACTTACAGGTTTTAACAATATTGATTAGAAAAGAATACCTACAGATATTGATCTGGAATACAGACAGCGGCGAAAGAAAGGAGTCCCATGAGAATAGCACCCGGGTTTAGCCGGGTGGCAAAATTTAAACACAAGGGATTACTGTAGCCGGCTTCAAGCCGGCTTACCTGAACAACCCCACAGACAGCAGATTATGGAAGCCTGCTAAAGCGGTCTAAAAATAGTGTGCGTTACATATATCGCCATACTAAAGCATGGCGCTAATCTCATGCCCCCATCGAAAAGTCATTCCCATTTGTTGAAGTGAAATTGTATTGCATAGCTCATAATGAATTGAAAATTCGCACAAAATCGGAAAATAGTGCAGCCATTCCCATCTGTCATCACTGCGCGACCAATAATTATGAACCAATTCCACATCCATTCCAACTTTTTGAACAGAGATTATTACCTTTACAGGCAATTAAAAATAAATAAACCGAAATTATAGCAACCGCACAATTCCTAAAGCGCGGTTGTAAAAACCAAAAAACGCGAAAATGAAAAAAATAACCGCAGTATTGGTGGCCCTTGTAATTGGTTTTGCAGGTACACTAAAAGCTGATGAAGGAATGTGGCTGTTGCCACTGATTAAAAAACTGAATATCGAAAAAATGCAGGAGAAAGGACTGAAGCTCTCCGCAGAAGAAATTTACTCTGTCAATCAGTCAAGCCTGAAAGATGCCATCGTTATTTTTGGTGGCGGATGTACCGGAGAACTCATCTCCGACCAGGGGTTAATCCTGACCAATCACCATTGCGGCTATGGAACCATCCAGGAGTTAAGTTCGGTAGAAGACAACTACCTGGAGGACGGATTCTGGGCAAAGAGTCTCGAAGAGGAGATTCCCGCTCCCGGCTTATCGGTCACTTTCATGAAACGGATGGAAGATGTCACAGAAAAAATTGAAGCCGGACTAACTGAAGAGATGACTGAAGAGGAACGGATGGCTGTTGTGGACAGTATTTCCACCCAAATTGCCGACAGCGTTAAGGGCGATACACACTATCGTGCACTGGTTCGCGACTTCTACGGCGGAAATCAGTTTTATCTGATTGTTTACGAAGTCTTCAACGATGTGCGTTTCGTTGGCGCTCCCCCGTCATCCATCGGAAAATTTGGTCACGACACCGACAATTGGATGTGGCCCCGTCACACCGGCGACTTTTCCATGTTCCGTGTTTATGCCGATGCAGAAGGAAATCCTGCTGAGTATTCACCCAAAAACAAGCCACTGAAGCCGGCACATCACCTGCCCATCTCCCTAAAAGGGTATGAAAAAGACGATTTCGCTATGACACTGGGATTCCCCGGTAGCACTGAGCGCTACCTCACTTCATGGGGAATTGATGAGCGTATGAATATCTTCAACTACTCGTTGATTAATCCGCGTGGTGTAAAGCAGGAGATCTGGCAGGAAGCCATGAACAGCAGTGAGAAAATCAGGTTACAATATGCTTCCAAGTATTCGCGCAGTTCTAACTACTGGAAAAACAGTATTGGCATGAACCGCGGGCTGAAAAATCTCCATGTAATTGCCAAAAAACAAGAACTGGAAGAGCAGTTCAAAAATTGGATAAATGAAGACGCTGAGCGTAAAGCAAAATACGGAGATGTGCTGACAGAACTCGAAACAGCCTATCGCGATCGTGCCCCATTCTATCTGGCTCAGAATTTTGTTCGTGAGTGTATGCTTCGCGGAACCGAGATATTAGCCTTCTCCCTCTCAGCCCGGGATCTTGAAACAGCCCTGGAAGAAGACGACGAAGAAAAAATTTCGGCTGCTGTAGAAGCTTTAAAAGAAATGGGAAAGGAATTTTACAAAGACTATCATGCAGCCACCGACCAAAAGGTTATGAGCGCTCTTCTCAATTTGTATTACGATGAAATTGATGCCGGTTTTTACCCTTCATTCTTTGAGGACATCAAAACTGAAAAAGAAGATGGTTTTGAAGACTTTGCCGGTAAACTTTTCAAAAAATCACTGTTTGTCAGCAACGATGATTTTAACAGCTTTCTGGAGAATCCAAAGTTAAAAACGCTTCAAAAAGATCCTGCCTACCAGGCTGGACAATCGACCATGGAATTATATTTCTCACTTTGGGAAAGGATCAGAGAATCAAATATGACCATCACCAAAAACCATCGTCTTTTCATTGCCGGATTGCAGGCAATGAATCCTGACAAAGTCTATTACGACGATGCCAACTTCTCTATGCGCCTGAGCTACGGTGAAGTCGGTGATTACGAAGCACGTGATGCAGTGATTTACAAGCATTACACCACCCTTGAAGGGGTAATGGAAAAAGAGAAACCCGACGATTATGAATTTGCAGTTTCCGCAAGACTCAAAAAGTTGTACGAAGAAAAAGATTACGGACGCTACGCCAACAAGGACGGTCGGATGTACGTAAACTTTACTACAGACAACGACATTACCGGCGGAAACAGCGGAAGCCCTGTTATCAATGGCGAAGGACATCTTTTCGGTCTTGCTTTTGACGGCAACTGGGAAGCCATGAGCGGAGACATCGCTTTTGAACAGGAACTTCAAAAGTGTATCAACGTGGATATCCGTTACGTGCTTTTCATCATCGACAAGTATGCGGGAGCCACCAATCTCATCAATGAAATGACCATTGTTGAGTAAGTTTTACCTATTACAATTAATAACACCCAAAAAGGCCGGTTTATTTTAGACCGGCCTTTTTTGTTCCCGGATAATCTGGTATCGGACCAAACCTGTCCAAAATATATTATTATCAAGAGCAACCCACATTGCGGATCTTTATGACCAGGATTTTCAATTGGTTTTCGATAATCAACCCGAAACGCCCCCTCCAGTCAAGCTAAAATTTCTTAAAATTGCTTTATAAAACCCATTATTTCCCACCATCTGTTGTAGATTCGCAGCCACAAAAAAATCATTTAACTTGTTGCTGTTTATGAGAAAGCACACCTGCATTCTGGTTATTCTTTTATGTTTTTTTACACTTCCGGCAAAGGCAGATGAAGGAATGTGGCTGCCTTGGTTTTTGCCCCAGTCGCAGCTTGACAAGATGCAGGAAATGGGATTTGAATTATCTTCCGAAGATATTTTTAGTACTTCGGAACCATCACTGAAAGATGCAATTGTTTCGCTGGACGATGGCAGCTGTACCGGCAGTTTTATCAGCAACAAAGGTTTGGTGCTCACCAATCATCACTGTGCCAACAGCGACATTCAAAAGCACAGCTCGGTAGAGAGGGATTTGCTGAAAAACGGGTTCTGGGCGCAAAGCACCGGGGAAGAAATCCCCAATCCCGGAAAAACGGCGACTCTGTTGGTCGATGTACAAGACCTGACCACCATGTTCACCCCGGTTTTAAAAGACGCAAATACCCGGATAGAACTGGAAATGAAAATTGACAGCCTTTCCAAACTCATATTGGATACCCTTTCACTTCCCCCCTCACATGAAGCAGAAATTAAAGATTTTAGTTTCAGAAACCGTTTTTTCCTTATTGTGACACAAACTTACCGGGACGTCAGGCTCGTTGCAGCCCCGCCGGAAGATATTGCTCAGTTTGGCGGAGAAAAAGATAACTGGAAATGGCCCCGGCACTCAGCCGACTTTGCGCTTTATCGTATCTATTGCTCGCGCGAAGGCGAACCGGCAGATTACCACCCCGAAAATATTCCTTACACTCCCAAAAAAAGCCTCGAAATATCAATCAACGGGGTTGAAGAAAATGATTTCACACTCACCCTTGGTTATCCAGGAAACACACAACGATACCTTACCGCAGAAGGGATTAGGGAAAGCTACAAAATTATCAATCCTCTGATAACAAAAATCAGTGGCTTCAAACAAAAAATCTGGGAAGAACAGATGCCTCGTTCACGCCAAACAGAAATAATGTATTCGGAGAAATATGCCACCCTGATGAACATCTCTCAGTACACCACGGGCCAGAACAAAAGTATCAGCGAACTGAATCTAATTGAAGAAAGAAGAAGCCTGGAAGATACCATCCAACAATGGATAATGCAATCTCCCAAAACGGAGGAAAACTACGGCTCCTTGCTGTTATCTATGGAAACGCTATACCAAATGCGCGAGAATCTGACACATACTACCTTCCTAACTTTTGAAACCATTCTTTCGGGAACAGAAACAGGCCAGTTTGTATTGGAGACCTTTGAACTTTTTTCGCTCATCAACGAAGAAACTTCATCCGCAGAAAAAAAAGATGAACTGATAAAACAAATGAAAGAAAGAGCCGACCATTATTATGGCAATTTCTCTCCCTCCCTTGACCGGGAAGTATTCCTGAAATTAATGGACTATTACCGGACAAATGCAAATGACAGCACCCGAATAAATGATTCCACTCTGTTGGGAACGTTTAATACTTTTGAACAACTGGCCGACGCCATCTACACCCGGTCGTACTTCTCATCCCGAACCAGGTTCGAAGAGTTGATGAACAACCCTCAGCTGATGAATTTCCTGACAGACCCGGCCTTTTCCTTTTATCTTAGAGTTCTTCAGGAATTTGGCCCGGTATATTCGATGTTCATCAGAATAGACCGGCAAATAGATTTTTCCATGCACCGGTATTTCAATGTTCTTAAAATGAAAAACCCTGAAAAAAATCTTTATCCTAATGCCAACAGTTCTATGCGATTATCGTATGGCACGGTTAAGGGCTATTCGCCACGCGATGGCATCTACTACAAACCATTCACCTCCCAAAAAGGGATTTTTGATAAAATCCGATCAAAAAACCCGGAATATCAATCCGCCATTAATTTCAAAAAACTATTTGAAACTGATGGGAGTAACTGGTATGCAAATGAGCAGAAAACAACCCTGTGTTTTATTTCAAACAACGACATATCGGGAGGTAACAGTGGAAGTCCGGTACTCAATACCCGGGGACAATTGGTTGGACTCGCTTTCGACGGCAATCTGGAAGGTATGGCATCTGACCTCTCTTATTCCGAAAAATTTCAGCGCTGCATAAATGTTGACATTCGTTACATTTTATTTCTGATAGACAAAATGGGTCAATCACCTCATTTACTGAAAGAGATGAATATCAAATAAAATAGTTTGCACCTCTGTTTCCATGATTTTTGACATTCTTAAAAGGACAAAATAATTCCTACATTTGTTCCAATGCTGATGGATTCAACACTCTATCAAAAAGCAGCATTTATCAACCTGTTAAGAACGAAAAAAACGATAGTTATGGGTCTCAACTTCCTGGAAATTATTTCCGCATTCATTGTTCTCTTTGCAGTAATTGATATCCTGGGTTCCATTCCCATTATTATTGATCTTCGCAACAAAGGCAATAAAATAAAAGCGACCCAGGCTTCCGTCGTATCCTTTGCCATTCTCATTGTCTTTCTATTTGTGGGAAAAGCACTTCTGGGTCTATTTGGTGTTGACATTTCCTCTTTTGCCATTGCAGGCTCATTTGTGCTGTTTTTAATTGCCATAGAGATGATACTGGGAGTTACCATTTTCAGGCACGATTCGCCCAGTGGAGCATCGCTGGTGCCCATTGCGTTCCCCCTGATAGCCGGAGCCGGTTCTTTCACAACCCTTCTTGCCCTGCGTGCTGAATATGCCACCATCAATATCATTCTGGCACTATTTCTGAATATCGTTGTTGTCTATACTGTTTTAAAAATCACCAGCCGCATTGAGCGACTCATCGGCCAGGGTGGTATTTATGTATTGAAAAAATTCTTTGGAATTATCCTGTTGGCCATGGCAATTAAGCTTTTCTCAAATAATGTGGCTAATATTGCAGGATAAAAAAAGTTATCATGCCACAGAAGAAATTCTATGTGATTTGGGTGGGCCATCAGACAGGAATTGTCGATAATTGGGCAGAGTGTCAGCGTAGAATCAAAGGGTATCCTGCAGCCAGATTCAAATCCTACAAAACACTCGAAGAAGCTCAAAAAGCCTTTGAAACGCCCTGGTCAGACATCATCAGCACCAGCAGCAAAAAGAAAAATACGAAGGTTTCGACCCGGGCCACCGATAATCCCGATTACCAACCCATCCTGCGCAGCCTGGCTGTGGATGCTGCCTGCAGCGGAAACCCCGGCCCCATGGAGTATCAGGGCGTTTTTGTTGATTCCGGTACACAATGGTTTCATGGTAAATTTCCGTTGGGAACCAACAACATCGGCGAATTTTTGGCTATTGTTCACGGGCTGGCCGAACTGAAACGAAAAAATCTGAATATTCCCATTTATACTGACTCAATCACTGCCCTTGGATGGGTGAAAAAGAAGAAGTGTGCCACCAAACTGGAACGAAACAACAACACAGAACCGCTTTTCAAATTGATTGAAAGAGCCGAGAATTGGCTAAAATGCAATTCGTGGTCGCAATCTATTTTAAAGTGGGACACAAAAGCATGGGGAGAAATACCTGCCGATTTTGGCCGCAAATAAGGTTATTCAACATTTATCAATGGCAACCAATATCTGAGTCTGGTTCCTATAATTTCGCCATCGTTAATAATGTCCACCCGTTCCATTTTCTTACGACCAAGCCCAAAATCCTTGCGAAGAGAAGTAATTCGTTCTTCTATTACCGCATAAGTGGCCGTTGATTGGCTATCAGAAACAACCACCCCTTTGTTTTCAATGGTAACTTCCAACTCCTTCTCTTTCTGCTCATACAGAATAGTAATACCGGGACAACAACAGTCTTTGTTTTTTCCTTTGGCAAAAAAATCATCTATCAGAGGGCGCGATAGCAAAGGCGGAACTTTCAGATTACAAGAATCAGAAATGATTTCTGAACTTACACCACAATCAATAGTCTGATAGTACCGACGACACTGAACTTTCAGATACTTATTAAGCACCTCTTTTTCTTCAGTAAGAGAAACCAGCTCCACCTCAGAATAACCTGTCATTTTGCGGATAAGAAATGCTATATCACTTAAATACTCGGAAGCTTCTCCTTTCTGGTCGCTCATTATATAGTTTTGCAACGAAGTAAGGGCGTTAAAAATAAAGTGTGGATTCATCTGAATGCGGGTCATTTTCTGTTGCATCAGATGCTTTTCCTTTTGATGTTTCATTAACCTATTGCGCCCATAGATAAACCAGCCTCCCAACCCAATTATCAGAAGTAACACAAGAATTATAAGCAGAAGGTTTTTTTCTCTGACTTTTGCGTTGGCCAGATTCAATTCTTTTTTGGTCAACTCCCGTTCAATATCTTTGTCAGGCCCTCCGGCAACAAAAGAACTGTTTGCAGTAATCATAGAATCTTTTAAATGAGAATAGGTCTCAAGAATTCCGACTGCACGTTCATATTCTTCACCTCTTTTTAATGCAAGAAAAAGTGAATACAAATTTTTTTGCCTGAGGTCTTCCCATCCCATGCGATTCGCAATTTTCTCTGCCCTTTCATAAAAAACAACCGACAATGCAGTCCGGTTTTGTTCAAAGTACAGGTCGCCAAGCAAACTATAAATATTAATAAGGTATGATTCGTCCTCATGATTTTTAAAGAATTCAAGCGCCTGATCAAGATATCTGGCAGATTTTGCATAATCGGCCTCATACAAATAAAGAGCACCAAGATTACACTCCACTTTTGCAACGCCTTCTTTATCGCCAAGTCGGGTAAAAAAATCAAGAGCTTTACCATACATCTCAATAGCCCGATTATTTTTCCCCATATCGGTAAGAAAAATGGCATAATCATTACATACTGCAGCAGCAGCGGCAAGAGAATCCATTTCTAAAAATGTACGCTGAGCATGTTTAAAATATTTCTCGGCTTTTGCAGTATCTCCCGCTTTATCCTGGATTAAAGCTATATTGTGCAAACATTGGGCAAATCCATAAATATTTCCAATTTCCTGCTCACATTTTGCAGAACTGGAAAATGCCTCAAGGGCTTCGTTGAACCTGCTTTTATAATACCGGGTAAGTCCTAAATTATTGTAGAATATAGCTTTCTTATCCTCCAAATCGATTCCTTCTAAAAAATTCAATCCTTTCTCGTAAAAATCACCTGCACGATTAAAATCCCCATTGTAGTAGGCACTTTCGGCACGATAATACCATCCCATGGCCTCAAGTGTGTCATTTTTCCCCGAAACATGTTCAAGAAAAACAATGGCAAGGGAGTCTGCTTTAACAGGGTGATGAACAAGATTAGATTTTATTTCCTGCTCCAACTCAGTAATAGAAAGTGAATCAGAAGAAACAGTTCCACTCCGGACTGCAACACTTAAACCCAGAAGTAACAATGAAACTATAAAAAGTCTTTTCGCAAAGCTATGAACCATTTTCGAACAAGAATTGAATTCATACAAATCTACTCTTTTTTTTGGAATTGGGCCTCCCCTAACCCCTCCCAAGGAGGGGAGATAGGGCCTCCCCCGGCCCCTCCCAGGG
>Ga0163225_100267_pt1 | contig 16120 bp, 15 predicted proteins | sample MSEWel2016_04_06_2_FD_113145 | JGI IMG/M metagenome (GOLD analysis project Ga0163225, IMG submission 113145) | Subsurface microbial communities from deep shales in West Virginia, USA - MSEEL Well Study Marcellus 5H_2016_04_06 ... | reverse complement strand
GATTTAGAAGAAGTTTTAAAAAAGTTGGGTGAAAATAATGCTTAAAAAAAGAATTATTCCCTGTTTGGATATTAAGGACGGCAGGGTAGTTAAAGGTGTAAATTTTGTTGGTTTAAGAGATGCTGGAGATCCAGTTGAATCAGCTAAAGAATACAATGACTTGGGAGCAGATGAACTTGTTTTTTTAGATATCACTGCAACTAAAGAAAAGCGTAAAACTCTGGCTAAACTGGTAGAAAAGGTAGCAGCTCAAGTTTTCATTCCGCTGACCGTTGGGGGAGGAATTAGAACTGTAGAGGATATGCAGTTTATTCTTCGGGCTGGAGCAGACAAGGTTTCGGTTAATTCAGCTGCAGTAAAAAACCCTGAGTTGGTCCGGGAAGGGGCCAGAATATTTGGTTCGCAGTGTATTGTTGGAGCAGTTGATGCAGCCAAAAAAGATTCAGGAGAAGGCTGGGAGATTTTTATCCGCGGCGGCAGCAAAGAAACAGGTATAGATTTAATTGAATGGGTCAAGGAATTAGAAAAATTAGGTGCTGGTGAAATTTTATTAACAAGCATTAATGCTGATGGGACCAAAGAAGGTTTTGATCTGGAGATGCTGAAAGCTGTAACAGAGGCAGTAAATATTCCTGTAATTGCTTCTGGAGGAGCAGGCAGCATTCAGCATTTTATAGATGTATTTAAAGAAACAGGAGCAGATGCAGCTCTGGCAGCCTCTATTTTTCATTTTGGTGAGATTGCTATTAAAGATGTAAAAACTGAGCTCCAAAAAGTAGATATTCCAGTTCGAATTGAAGAAAAATAAATTTTTAAAGTTATAGAATGGAAAGGACAAGGTGGTTTAGTGCTCGAAATTATAGATAAATTAGAAGAGATAGAATTTAAATTTAATCAGCAGGGATTAATGCCTGCTGTTGTTCAGGATTATCAGAGCAAAGAGGTACTGATGGTGGCTTATGTAAATGAGGAGTCACTCAATTTAAGTCTAGAAAAAGGGGAGACAGTATTTTACAGCCGCTCCCGCCAAGAATTGTGGCATAAGGGTGAAACTTCAGGTAATACTCAGGAAATTAAAGAAATTTACTATGACTGTGATCAGGATACAATTCTATTTTTGGTTGATCCAGCTGGCCCAGCCTGTCATACAGGTAAGAATTCCTGCTTTTACCGTAAGCTTGCAGAAGAAACTGAGGCCAAAGCTGAAGAAATGATGGAAATGCAGCAGGAGGCTCAGAAAATTAAGTCAGAATTTGAAGCAGAAAAAACAGTAGATTTTCTCTATGAGCTAATTTTAAGTCGAAAAGAAGAAATGCCAGAAGGTTCTTATACTACTTATCTTTTTGAAGAGGGTATTGATAAAATTTTAAAAAAAGTTGGTGAAGAATCAGCTGAGGTAATAATTGCCTCCAAAAATGAACCGGATAATGAGCTAATTTATGAATCTGCAGATTTACTTTACCATATGTTGGTCTTGCTGGCTGAAAGGGGTATAACTCCAGATCAGATTAGAGCCGAGCTAAAAAAGAGGCATAAGTAAAATTAATTGGGACTAGCTAAAAAGAATATATTCACAAAAAGGTATCAGACTTGTAATGATCAAGTTTTGGTACCTTATTTTTTTATAAGTGCCTTTTTAAAGATTTTATGCTATAATATAGTAAAATAGTTGGATTAATTTTTGCAGATTAAATTAGAAAGGAAGGAAAAAAGTATTATAAATAAAATTAAATATCAGACCAAAATAATAGGCGACTTTGATAAATTTGTGGCGAAAATCAGTGAAGAAAAAGTTAGGATCACGAAAACTCAGGAGTTTATTAATGGGAACACATTGTTGGATTTAAATGAATTGATGGAAACAGATCAGCTTGCTGACTGTCATAACAGGACTCCACAGTATAAATATTTACTTTTAAATTTCTTTTATTATATTGCGCTTGCTGGTAAGATTTTGAAAATTGATTACAGCCGAAGCACAAAACATTTAATTCAGGGTCAAAATTTTGAGGCTTATAAAAAATTATCAGAGACAGAAAAATATTTGTTTCTATTGGAAGCCTTCTGGCTTGACTGTGATCTGGAAAAAATGCAGGCACCCAAAAAGGATAATAATATTGAAACCAATTTGGAAAGATATTTAAGCAGATTATTGAATAATCAGGCTCTAATAGTCAATGATCAGTTAAAATATTATCTGGGATCTTTTCTTAAATATCTGGCCTATTTGGGTTTTTGGCAGGAAGATTTTCTAAAACTTAAGTTAACTAAAGCAGGAGAATCAATAATTCCAGTTCTAATAAATAACTGGTCATTAGAGGATTACAATATACCTCTTTTGAGAAAGATGGGTTATGAATTTGGCATTTATGGTGCCAGAATGGCCTATCAAGAGCCGTTTTGGATTAACTTTGCTGATCTTTTTCCAAAAATCAACGGAACTATTCCCCGAGTGGTAGGTGAAAATATTTCAGGTAATTATATTTTCAAAATCAAGCTGGGAAAAATATGGCGTAAGATAAAAATTGCTGCTTCAGCCACTCTTGCTGACCTGCATCTGGAAATTCAAGAGGTATTTGATTTTGATGATGATCATCTTTATTCATTTTTTATGTCAAATAAGCCCTGGGATGGACCAGGATATGGCAGAATTGAAGAAGGAAAAAGTTTTAATGCAGCAGAAAAAAAGCTATTCGAGTTGGGACTGGAAATAGGACAGGAATTTTTATATATTTTTGATTATGGAACAGAATGGAGATTTAAAATCAAAGCTGAAAGCTTTATGGATGAAGTTGAAATAGAGCAGTCAGAACTTGTTGATGCTAAAGGAGAAAATCTTGATCAGTATAGGTTTTAGGAGGGACTAGATTGGAAAAATTATTGAGCAAATTTAAGTACATAATAATTGTGCTGTTAGCCCTAATTATAATCTATATATTTTCAAACCAGTATGGTAATATTAAAGAGGTGGTAGAAGATAAATATCAAAGCCAGCAGCAGCTGGTTGAGAAAAACATTCTGCAAACTGTAAACTACATTGATGATGCTTATAAAATTGCCGAACAGCAGTTAAATCAGGAGATGAGGGATTATTCTGAAGTTATGGTAGAGAAATATCAAAAACACCCTGATGTAATGAGCTGGGATTTAAAAGAACTGCAGCAGCTTTTTCCCGGCTATGATATCTATATAGTAAATAAGGATTTAAAAATTATAAAGACTACTTATCAGGAAGATCTTGGCCTTGATTTTTCAAAGTTTGGCAGTTTTGCAACTGTCCTAAGAGAAAGAATGGCAGGTAGTGAGTTTAAAGTTGATAGAATTGATCTTTCTACCCAGGCTGGAGAAATAAAAAAATACAGCTATATGCCGAGTCCAGATAATCAGTATCTATTTGAGCTCAGCGTCAGCATAGAAGATCAGTACCCTTTTTTTGAAAGTTTAAATTTATTTAAAGATGCGGCTGCTTTAACGAAGGAATATGAGATGGTAGAAGATATTGCTTTTTATAGTGTAGAACCATTACATTATGGAGTTGCTAAATTAAGAAATAGTAAAAGACCATACTTAAATCCAGATGTACCAGAATTTGAAGAAGAATTGGCTAGGAAAGCAGTGATTAATAATTCACTGCAGGAAAGTTCAGAGACCATAGAAGGTATCCAGCACAGTTATCGGTTTTTTCCCGCTTTAATAAGCAGTGAAGAAAATCAGCAGGGATGGAATTCTTATGTAGTAGGAATTGTTTATAATTATCAAATAATGCAGCAAGAAATAGAGAGACATAAATATTTATTTTTGATAAATATAGTTTTATTGGCCTTATTATTTTCTGCTTTTATAGCAGTTGTAATATATTTATTAAAACAGTTCGAGTACCAGGCTAATCATGATAAGTTAACAGGTTTGGCTAATAGAAAGTATTTTATAGAGGATTTTAAAAAATTAAAGGAAAAAACTGATTTTTCAAGGGACAATATTGGTATTCTTTTTATTGATATTGATAAGTTTAAATTAATTAATGATAATTATGGCCATGATACCGGAGATCAGGTTTTAAAAAATATTGCTTCAAGAATGAAAAACAGTTTGAAAGAAAAGGACTTAAAAGCTAGAATGGGTGGAGATGAGTTTGTGATTGCTCTGGCTGATTTGAGTTCTAAAGATAAAATAATTCAAGTAGCAAAAAGGTTAATTGGAGATCTAAAAAAACCTTTGATCATAAATGGAGAAGAAATTCAGGTCAGCATCAGTGCTGGAATTAGTTTTTATCCTGAGGATAGTAATGAATTAGAAACTTTAATTAAGAATGCGGATACTGCAATGTATAAAGCAAAAAGAGAAAATAAGGAACTAGATGAAAACTAAATAAAGTTTAAAGCCTTCTCAATTTTTTTATAACCGAGAAGGCTTTTTAAATATTAAAGAACGTTATTCCTCTATTTTAAACCTCAAAATTTTATCATCATTTTCACGGGGACGTCCTCTGCCATCACGATTATTGGTTAAGAAGTAAAGATAACCATCTGGCCCTTTTACAGCTGTTCTAATTCTACCATAAACAGCCTCTCCACTGCCATCATTAAAGAGATGTTCAATGCTTTCTATATTATATTCTTCATTATTTTGAGCCAGAACAATTTTGACTAATGATTGACTGCGCAAAGTTCCCACATAAAGATCTCCTTGATAAAATGTCATCCCAGAAGGCGGAACAGCATTTTCCCACATAATAAGCGGATTTGCATATTCGCTATTTTTAAAATAACCAATTTTATCCGGCCAGCCAAAGTTACTGCCAACTTCAACTAGTTTAATTCTGTCTTTTGCTCTTAAACCATCTTCACCAGAAGGTCCGTGATCAGAAATGAAAAGTTTTCCATTTTTTGGGTTCCAGGCCAGTCCTTGTGGGTTGCGGTGTCCCAGACTATAAACTGGAGAATTTCCAAATGGGTTGTCCTCCGGAATACTTCCCTCAGGAGTCAGGCGCAGAATCTTTCCACCTAGATTATCTAAATCCTGGGCAATTTCTCTATTGAAAGTATCACCTGTTGTAATATATAACATTCCATCAGGCCCAAAGGCAATCCTGCCTCCATTATGGTTGTTTCCAGCAGGTATCTGATCAATAATAATTTCTTCTTCAACAGCCTGATCACCTAGATCTTTAAACTTAGAAACCCTGTTATATAAATTGCCGTTACTGTTGGTGTAGGTGTACATTAGATAGATATAAGATTCTTCAGGAAAGCTAGGATGAGGAGCCATTCCCATTAATCCTCCTTCTCCCCGAGAATCAATATCCAGTTCTAGATAACTATCATTTTGCAGCTTTCCGCTTTTTATCTGAAGAACTCTGCCATCTCTTTCTGTAATTAAAGCTCGATTACTTTCTGGCAGAAAAACTAGTTCCCAAGGTACATTCAGTTCTTGCTGCCAGACTTCAACGTCAATTTGAGCTGGTTCCAAAACAAATTCGTCATCTACAGCCTGAGGAAATTCACCAACTCTAATTTGAGCCTGAACTGAAAGTGATAAGCTTAAAATTAAAAACAAAGTCAGCCAAATAATTTTGTTTTTCATTGATATTACCTCCAGATTATTTATTATAAAAATAAAATCATTCCACATTTAAATTGTAATACTTTTCTGCCTTTTTATCTAAAAAGTAGTTAACATTTCTAAAAATAATATAGCTATGTGTTCCACTATTTTGACAAACTAACACTCGTTAGTTATAATTGAATTATAATAGAAATTAAGCTATTTTAATTGAAATGACAATCTGTGAGTTATTTATAAATATAATTTTTTTGGAGGTGAGATAATGGCTTCAACTCGAGAAGAAATTTTAAATGAAGCTTTAGATTTATTTGCTGAAAAAGGCTATCATGGTAGTTCAATGCGTGAAATAGCAAAAGCGGTAGGGATTAAGGGTAGTTCGATTTATAACCATTTCAGCGGTAAAGAAGAGATTTTTTCAGAACTTTTTAACTACCTAGCACCTTTGAATTTGAAAGCTGAAAAATTTAAATCTAAATTTATAACAGCAGAAGTAGAGCCGGTCAAGACTTTGAATTACATAAGCAGTATTGTGATTGAAGAAATGAAGGATCCAAAAAAGGTAAAACTTTTAAAAATAATGCTCAAAGAAAATAACAACCTGGTAGTTAAAAAACGACTTCAGAAATGGATGGAAAATAATATAGAAATGATTACTGAATTTTTTAAAAAACTGCAGCAGGATGAAAAAATAAAAGCAAAGCTTAATACGAAATTTATTGCCAACGAATTTGTCAGTGCCCTTATTTATTACAGAATGCGCTATCTGATTTTTGAACTTGATAGTTTTGAAGAATTAAAAACAGCAACTAAACAACATATCAGTTTTTTCTGGGGTAATATCAGTACAGATTAAAAAGGAGGAAAAAGATGCTTAAAAAAATTTCACTCTTCTTATTTTTGTTGTTATTTCTTATTTCTCAGCCTGGGCTGGCCCAGGAGTTAGATGGTGGACAGGTTTTGAAAAACTTAGAAGAATCCAGACAGGCAGAAACCCATCAGATGAAAATGAAAATGGAATTATACAGCAGTTCTGGTGACATGAGAAGTAGAACTATGAACAATTATCAGTTGGAAGGAGATGTTGAGCGATCCTTGATGCAGTTTACCGAGCCGGCAGACATCCGTGGTACTGCATTTTTGCTTTTAAATGACCAGTCCAACAATCAGGAAGATATGTATCTCTATTTACCTGCTTTAGGAGCAGTCAGAAAAATATCAGGCAGTCAGAAAAATGGCAGTTTTGTTGGTTCAGATTTAACCTACAGTGATATTAGTATTTTTAGCGGTGCTAATTTTATCGAAAATTATAGGGCAGAGATCACAGCAGAAGACGAAGAAATAGTTGAACTGCACTTAGAAATTATTGATCCAGATATTGACTACAGTTACGGCAAAATGTGGGTTCGAAAAGATCTTTGGCTGGCAAAAAAGATAGAGTATTATGATCAGTATGAAGAATTAATAAAGGTTATAAATTTAAGTGATTTTGATGAGATTGAGGGTAATCGACTGGCCAGGAAGATTGAAGTTGAAAATGTTCAAAAAGAGAGTAAAACAATTTTAAAAATTTTGGAAGTAGAATTTGACCCAGATCTTAATCCAAACATTTTTACAACTCGTTATCTGCAGCGGCAGTGAGTTTAAGAATCTAGTGAGATATAGAGGAGGAAGCAAATAATGTTCAATTCCAAACAGAAGAATAAAATGATTTATGCAGCTTCTATTCTATCTTTGACTTTGATTTTAAGTTTTTTACTTTCATTTGAGCTGGCTGCAGCCTCTTTTAGTGGTGAATTAGGAAGCTCAGTAATTTATGAGCAGGAAACTGAGCGCTGGCGGGATCAAAACAGCTTGGAATTAGATTACCAGCAGTATTTAAGTTATGATTTAAACTATTATTTAAAAGGATCATTAACTTTTGAAAGCTATTACTGGCAGGATGAGAAGGAGCGGGAGCTGAACTTCGAAGTTAAAGAAGCTTATTTAAATTATTATACTGATAAGATTGACTGGCGGCTTGGAAGGCAGAATTTCAGCTGGGGAAGTTCTTATAATCTTAATCCACTTAACTATTTTAACCCAGTTGACCAAAATTCTTTAGATCCATTTCAAAATAGGAAGGCAGTTGATGGAATTAAAGCAGCTTATTATCCCAGTTTTGAGTGGCAGCTGACAGGAGTTCTGACTAGACATGCAGAAGTAGACGAAACACAGGCTGCAGTTCAGCTGATCCGCAGGCGTTGGCGGGGTTATGATCTCGCTTTTTCTGTTTTCAGCGGCAACAGCTTGACTGGGATTTCCAACCCTGGACAGAATATTTTTTATCCAGAGCTAAATAAAATCGGATTTGATTTCAAAGGAGATTTCAGCAGTAAAAATGTAGGTATTTTTTCTGAATATGTCTACAGTGACTATCAGGGTTTAAAGTTGAAAGATACTAATGAACTAATTATTGGGATGGATTATAAATTTGAAAACAATCTTTATCTATTAGGGCAGTATTATTATCAGGAACTCCCCCCAGCCCAGACTGAAGCAAATCAGATGCTTATCTTAAGAGCTGAAAAACCTTTTGCTTATTTTCACAACTGGGAAATTAACCTAATAACTGACTTGAAAGAAGCTATGTTTTTAATCCGACCCAAGCTCATATTTTCTTTAACTGAAGGTCTTGATTTAGAAGCTGGAGCAGTTGTCAAGTTTAATCAAAAAAGAGAAAGCAGCTTAGACAGGTTAAATCGAGAACTTATTTATTTTTCTTTAAGCAAATATTTTTAGTACAGGAGCTGATCTGAATGCTGCAGAAAATAATAGAAAAAATCTCATCACTGTCTGTAGAGCATCCTATTCCAATAATTATAATTTTTATTTTAATAACCTTATTTTCACTCTATAGTTTACAGGCGGTAGAGATTGATACAGCAATTAAAAGTCAGATTCCGAAGGACATGCCTTCTCGGATCAGACTGGAAGAAATTGAAAATATTTTCGGTGGAACAGAAATGATGAACTTCTGATAGAAAGTGCAGTTAATACCATTCCTACAGATGAGATTGCAAAAGAGAGTTTAAGAAAGCGGCTTGAAAATAGTGAATTAGTAATGGGCTCAGTTTTTGCTAGAAACTTTAAGGCAGTTAGTATTGCTGCTATTCTCTCTGATGATTTTGATGATGCAGAGCTTCTGGCTAAAGTGGAAAATATTTTAACAGAAGCAGAAAATAAATTTACGGCTGATGAAAAAGTTTTAAAGACTGGGCTGCCGATTATGAGGGCCTTAAATGCAGAGATTATGCAGCACGATATGAGGCTTTTAATGCCCCTGGGATTAGTAATCATGCTGATCTTTCTCTTTCTCTGTTTTAAACAGCTGCGGGGAGTATTTTTGCCTTTTGTTGTTGTAGTGATGTCGATTATATTTTCCCTTTCGCTGCTGCCAATTTTAGGCTGGAAGTTTCAGCTTTTGACGGTCATCTTACCTGTTATTCTAATAGCAGTAACCAATGATTATGGGATCCACATTATTGCTGCCTATCAAGAACTGGCAGTTGAGCAAAAAAATCCAGTTCAGCTGAGCAGAAATTCAGTTTTAAAGCTGGGAGCTCCTGTAATTGCTGCAGGAATTACAACTGTTGTTGGTCTGCTCTCCCTTTCCAGTCATATTATTGTCCCGGCTCGAGAACTGGGAGTGCTGGCAGGTGCCGGAATTACTTTTGCGCTTTTAGCCAGTCTTTTATTTATTCCCGCGATTTTATCTCTGCTGAAAGTTAAGACTCCCCTGAAAAAATATAAGTCCGGTGCTGAAAATAATCAAGGAATTAGCAGAAAAGGAATTATAGACCGGATATTGTTTAAAATCGCAGATCTAGTTGGTAGAAAAGCTAAAACGATTCTGATTTTTAGTGGTTTAATTATTCTGGCACTTGCTGCTGGAATGCTGAGGCTGCAGGTTGACACTAATCCAATTAACTTTTATGAAGAAGAATCTGAGATTGTGCGGGCAACAGAGATAGTTAATCAGAATTTTGGTGGAGCAAATACTATTTCTGTAGTTGCCAGAGGTAATATTACTCAGTCTAAAATGATGCAGAAAATCAGTGATTTTGAGCTGGCAATTGAAGAATTTGAGAATGTAGGAGAAGTAAATGCAGTTTCCACAATTATCAGGACTATGAATAGAGAACTCCATAACGGCCAGCAAGAATTTGAAAGAATTCCAGAAGCCGACTCTGCTTTATCTCAGTATTTACTTCTTTTTTCGATGTCAGGTGACCTTGATAAAATAATTGATTTTAGGGAAGAAAACGCTCTGATAACAGTCCGCATAAAAACTAACAGCACTGATCAAATCAGGGGAGTGTTAGATAAAATTGAAAATGAAGCCCAAAATTACGAAAAGAATACCTTTCCTCTGATAGGTGGATTTGGGGATCTGCTGTCTGAACTGGTGAATGCTGTTGTCCGGGGTCAGGTGGTCAGTCTTTTTCTTTCAATAATTCTGGTTGCAGCTGTAGTTATGCTGTTATTTAAATCTTTTACAGCTGGTTTTTATGCTGCAGTTCCGCTGGTAACAGCTTTAGTTTCATTGTTTTCGCTGATGGGCTTTTTAAATATTAAACTCGATATGATTACCACTATGCTTTCTTCGATAATGATCGGGGTCGGAGTTGATTATACAATTCACTTTCTCTGGCGCTACCGGGAGGAAAGAAGAAATCTAGATCAAGAAGAAGCACTTCTCGAAACTCTTACAACTTCAGGCCGGGGAATCACTTTTAACGCTCTTTCGGTAATAGTTGGATTTTCGGTACTTTTTGTTTCTGGATTTTTACCGGTTAAATTCTTTGCTTTTCTAGTAACAGTATCTATTGCTACCTGTTTAATTGGGGCTTTGCTGATACTTCCAGCTTTAGTTCTAGTTTTTGAGCCTGAATTTTTGGAATAAATTTACAGGTACCAGGTACCTAAAAACAAAAAAAGGAATGATAAAATGAAAATAGAGAGAATTAAAATTTTTATAACTTTAGTTGATTTGGAAAGTTACTCACTAACAGCCGAAAAGTTTGAATTAAGCCAACCAGCAGTAAGTATGCAGATTAAGTCCCTTGAAGAATTTTTTGACACAGAATTATTTTATAAGGAAAATAGTCAGATAAAACTTAGTCCTGCTGGGAAAATTGTATATCAGGAAGGCAAAAAGATTGTTAAAAGATGGGAGTATTTAAAACAGAGGGTTGAAGGCAAAAAAAATATACAGACAAAGAATCTAAAAATAGCTTCCAGCACTATTCCTTCTGTATATTTATTACCAGATATAATTTCAGCCTTAAATAATAATATTGAAGCTTTAAAAACAGAAGTTTCAGTTGGTGACAGCAGATCGATGATTAATTTATTGGAAAATAGTGAGGTTGATTTGATAGTAGTTGGATATAAACCTCAAAATAATAAATTTAAATCAGTTGAGCTTTGTAGTGACAATTTGAGTTTGATAGCACCATTAAATCATTCTTTAAATAATAAAGAAAAAATATTTTTAGCTGATCTTCAAAATCAAAACTTTTTGCTAAGAGAGGAAGGATCTGGAACTAGAAAGGCTACCATTTCAGCATTTAAAGAAGCTGATTTAAAATTAGATGATTTTAATGTTATAAGTCAGCTGGGAAGTACCGAGGCAATAATTTCTGGTGTTGAATCTGGACTGGGAATTTCTTTTATTTCAGAAATAGCAGCTAAAAAAGCTGCTATTTGTAGAGGAGTTACTGAAATAAAAGTTGCAGACGCTGCATATGAGCGTAAATTTTATTTATCCTATAATAAAAACCGTCATGATGATTTTTTAATAAATTCTTTTATTGAAGCTGCTAAAAATATTTTATAAAATATTTTTTAGAGCATCTAAAGTAAATTCTATTTCCGGAAGAGTATTAAAATAGCCAATGCTGAAGCGCAGACTTCCTTCTGGATAGGTACCTAATGTTTTATGAGCAAAAGGTGCACAGTGTAGCCCAGATCTTGTCATAATATTATATTTATCATCTAATTCAAAACTTAATTGACCTAAATCTTTTGCGCCGGCTGTTATAGAAAATGTTGGTATTTGTTTTCTAAGGTTACCAGGGCCAATTATTTTTATTTCAGCTATTTTATTTAGACCTTCTAAAAAGACTTTCCCTAACTGATGTTCATGTTCTCTTATTTTTTTAATACCTATTTTTTTAATAAACTCTATGCCTGCTTTTAGACCGCTAATTCCCATAGTATTCATTGTTCCACTTTCAAATTTATCTGGTAGAAAGTCTGGCTGTTCTTCTTGATCAGACTTGCTGCCAGTTCCCCCTTCAATTAAGGGTTCCATCTCTGCAGCCATTTTTTTACTCACTGCAAAACCACCAGTGCCGGTAGGTCCCATTAGAGCCTTATGACCCGTAAATGCTAGAAAATCTACTTTTAATCTTTTAAAGTTAATATCATAAATTCCGGCAGTCTGGGCAGTGTCGATCATAAAATAAATATTATTTTTACTTGCAACTTCTCCGACTTCCTTAACAGGCATAAGGGTACCGCTTACATTTGAAGCATGTGTTAAGATGATTAGTTTAGTATTTTTATTAATAGCTGCTTCAACTTTTTCTGGATCTAACCTTCCTTTTTCATCACATTTTATGTAATCAACATTAATAATTCCTTTTTTTTCAAGGCTATTTAAAGGTCTTAAAACAGAATTATGTTCCATAGTTGAAGTTATGACATGATCTCCTTTTTTTAAAATACCTTTAATTCCAATATTTAAGGCATAGGTTATATTGTGTGTAAAGATAATTTGTTTTAAATCATCAATATTAAAAAGGTCAGCTATTGTCTTTCGTGCTTCAATAATCAACCGTCCTGCTTGAAGAGAGTCCTCATAACCACCGCGCCCAGGGCTGCAGCCAATATTTTCATAATAGTTTAGTATTGCTTTTTTAACTGTCTCCGGTTTATTTCTGCTTGTAGCTGCATTATCAAGATATATTTTTCCCATAAATATGTTCCCTCCTTTTGTTATATTAGCTTCAAATTTAAATTGTGATACGAAATTTATTGATTTCATTATAGACTTAATTAAATGATTAATCAAGAAATATAATAAAAAATTATAAATATTATAAAAATGCTTTATATATAAAATGATTTGTGCTATAATAATTGTGAAATAAAGAATAATCATGATTATATTTTGGCTCAGACTATAATGATCTATATTAATAGATTGGATATTTAATTAGTTTCTGGGTGAATTTAAATTATAATCAAAAATATTTAAGTAAAATAGATGATTGCACTGCGAAAAGTCTAAAATAATTCAAAACGAACCTAATTTACGAAAATATTACTAAAACAAAGCCTTTAAATCTGGGCATCCATGCTTAAATATGATATAATTAAAGTATCATAAAGCTATGGAGTGATAATCGTGTTTAAACCCTTTGAAGAAGATGAAAATGTTGCTTTTGGTGATTTTGACTTCAATTTACCCCAGAGTCTGGTCGAAGAACTTGAACAGGGCTGGGCTGGCAAATTCAAAACACATATTTTTGATAATATTGATGAATATAAATTTGCTGACATGTATTCTGAAGATAATGGTAGACCAAACTTCCCTGTTAAAATTATCGTCTCACTGGAAATACTAAAACATCTTTTTGATATCAGTGATAAAGAACTATTAGAATCATTTCACTGTGATATCCGTTTTATGAAAGCGTTTGGATTAAAAAGAGCTGGACAATTAACACTTGGTCTAAGGACTCTCTATGATTTTAGAGAAAATCTAGTTGATTACATGACTGAAACAGGTGAAAATCCTCTAGATGAAATTTTTGATGAACTTTTGGCTGATTTTATTGAAGCTGCAGATCTCGATACTGATATTCAACGTATGGATTCCACCATGGTAAAAGCCAATATAAAGCATCTTTCTAGAATTCAGCTAATGCGTAAGGTTTTTGAGAATTTTGTTAGAGAATTATCTGATTCTCAAAAAAATAGAATTCATAAAAATATTCTTCAGATTCTTGATGATAGTTTTTCCAGCTATCTACATAATCATAAAAAACAGGATATTCTAAATAATTTAGTAGGTAAATTAAATTCTGTTAAACAGCTATTTAAAAATGATGACATTATCAACGACACTAAAATTTATCACCACCTGGTCAGAGTTGTAGAAGAACAGTCAATAGAAACCAGCTCTCAGCTTAAAGCAAAAAATGATGCTGATATTGAGTCTTCAAGTCTGCAAAATCCAAATGATGAAGATGCAACATTTCGTAAAAAGGGTTTTAAGTCTCATCAGGGATACTCCTGTAATATTAGTGAAACAGCATCTCCGGATAATCCTGTTCAGATGATCACTGATGTATCTTTAGAACCCAATATTAACAGTGACGTTAATTTTTTAAATAACCGACTTGAAAGTATCAATCAGAAAGCTCCACTTAATAAACTAGTAGTTGATGGAGCATACTATGGTTCTGATTCTATAAAGTCAGCTTTAAAAACTGAGACTGAAATTATTCCAACTGAACTGACCGGTAGTAACCCTAAATATTCTACCGCTGGTTTTGAGTTGTCTGAGAAACAGGGAATTATCTCCTGTCCAATTGGTCAACATCCTGAGCGAGATAAGTATCTAGAAAGCAGTGAAACCTATGCAGCCTGGTTTAAAAAAGAAACTTGTAAAGACTGTAAATTTAGAACAAAGTGTCCCATCAGTGAACAGAAAAAATCAATGACTGTTCGCTTTACTCAAAATAGACATGATAGAGATAAATTAAGAGCAAAACTAGCCGGTGAAGAATATCAAAAGATCAAAAATTCAAGAGCTGCAGTTGAAGGTACCTTTTCTGCCCTGAAAAGATCACAGGGTCTTGATAAATTCAAAGTAACCGGACTGGTTAAAGCTAAATGCAGCAGTCTGTATAAAATGATCGGCTATAACTTAAAACAGCTGGTCAGGGCATTGAAAATGGAATCAAAACCGGAAGTCTGCACCTAAAAGGTGCACTCCAGGTTCAAATATATGCTTTCAGGATAATATCTTTTCAGATATCATAAGATATCACCGGACAATTGTCCTAAGACCAATATTTAATTTTTTAGATTTTTATTTTTTGAATTATTTTAGACTTTTCGCAGTGCAATCATAGATTTAAATTTTATAAATTGAAATGATTATAGTATTAGAATTGAAATTTGGAGGTAAAAATGAATAATAAATCGTTAGCACTTACTATGGCCGCTTTAGGAATTGTAGTTAATCTTGTTTTAGGTACAACAGTAGCAATGCTCAAAATCCCTTTGCTTTTTCTTGATACAGTAGGAACTATTTTTGTAGCAGCAGTACTGGGACCTGTTTATGGAGCAATGGCCGGAGGATTAACTAATTTGATTCAGGGCATGATCACAAATCCAGCTAATATCCCCTTTGCTCTAGTTAATATTGTAATTGGAATTGTAGTTGGACTTATTGCTAGACGTTATGGTTTTGATTATTGGATTGCCTTGCTAACTGGATTGATTCTGGCTATTGTAGCACCCTTAATTGGAACTCCAATTGTAGTCTGGTTATTTGGGGGAGTAACCGGAGGTGGAATTGACTTTGTTTTTGCCTGGTTGTTGAATTCTACTCAGAATATTTTTGAAGCTGCTTTTATTTCCCGAATCACCGGGAATCTGGTAGATAAAGTTGCCAGTTGTTTATTTGTAGCTTTTGTAATCAGGCGTTTATCAGCTGAGATCAGGAGCCGTTTCGGGGCTCCAAAAAAAGTTTATGCGGGTGACAATTAATGGAAAGAAGCAAAAAACTTGTTTTGGTTGCACATTGTCTTCTAAACAGCAATTCTAAAGTAGCTGGTCTTGTTAAAAAACAGGAAGAAATCCAGAAAATATTATCTTTATTGTTAGAGAAAAAATTCGGAATTATTCAGCTCCCCTGTCCTGAATTGACTTTATATGGAATTAAGCGTTGGGGACATGTAAAAGAACAGTTTGATACCCCCTATTATAGGAGACACTGTCGAGAAATTTTTCAGCCATATTTAGATCAGATAATTGATTATCGGGCAGTTGGTTATGAAATTAAAGCTTTAATTGGTATTGACGGCAGTCCGAGCTGTGGGGTTAATAAAACCTGCTCTGCCTGCTGGCAAGGTGAGGTAGCTGATCTTAAACCGGATGAACTAATGAGTTTGAAAATAATTAATGAAGCTGGGATATTTATTGAAGTAATAAAAAAAATCTTGAAAGCAAAAGAGATTGAAATTCCATTAATTGCAGTTGATGAAGAAAATCCGTTTTTAGCCAGAGAAAAAATTGAACAGTTGTAATGAAGGATAAGGAAAAATAGAAATTTAAAATTATGTTTATAAACAAAAATTATTTTAAATAAACAACTCAAACTTCGCACATAAATAACCCTTTTGCACCTTGAAATTTCAATATTTAGCAGAATTAAAGTAATATCATTTTACTGTTTTAGGCAGATATCGGCAGATTTTCTACTAAGTTTTCTGGT
>Ga0163225_100265_pt1 | contig 16171 bp, 17 predicted proteins | sample MSEWel2016_04_06_2_FD_113145 | JGI IMG/M metagenome (GOLD analysis project Ga0163225, IMG submission 113145) | Subsurface microbial communities from deep shales in West Virginia, USA - MSEEL Well Study Marcellus 5H_2016_04_06 ... | reverse complement strand
TGTAATATATATAACACATAACGATGATAAAACTTTCGCTCCAACGTGAGAGAATATATTGGGAATCTAAGAAAAGTATGGAGTTAGATTTGTGGGCTAGTTAGGTGTTGCCGGGAATGTAGGCTTCCTCGCAAGTGCACTTGTCATCGGGATGCTCGCACGCAGTTTCAAGGAGCTCTCTTTCCTCTCAATCTTCTTCTCAACGATCGCCACATCGTATCTCTTCTTCCCAAGCATCTTCGCCAATGTCCATGTCATCTCCCTCATCTCACCGCTTACCCTGATCGTCCTTGAGATTCAGGGGGACTCGTTTACCCTGATGGATTATTTCTATTCAACGAGTCTCTTCTATCTGACAAGCATCATCCTCCTCTATGCAGGCGCTGTGAATTTCAATGAAGAGCGGCTCTTCTCGCTCCACCGTCTGCTCCCAAGGACGATCGAGTTCATCTCTGCGGGAATATCAAAGACATACCCAATCCTCTCTGTCTTTCTCCTCGGCGGGCTTGTCATCCCGTTCGTCTTTATGGTGCAACTGATGGGCCTTGTCCTCTTCTTCAACCTCCCGATGCCACTTTCCCTCCTCCTCCTGATCGGATATGCGGCGTTGACAGAAGAGGTGGCAAAGTCGGTTGGAATCTATGCACTGGCAAAAATCCTCCCTGGTGGCCTCACCTGGCGGCTTGTTCTCTTCGGTTCTGCAGGAACGGCGCTTGGTTTTCTTGCCGGAGAGAAGCTTCTCCTCTTTGCAACAATTGCACAGGTGACAGAATCGGTATTTGGGAGTGTCATGTTCCTTTCCCTCCAGCTCCTCTGGATGCCGTTCCTCCTCCATGCAGGCTGTCTCGCAGTCGTCGCAGTCGCCCTGAAAGTCGGAGGATTCCGCTGGTATATTCCAGGTATCATCCTGGCAACACTTATCCATGTCATCTATAACCTCACCGTGATCGGGGTGATCCCATTATGAAGAGCCGGAATGTCCTGATAGTAACAAAGAAAGAACTCGGCGGAATTTATGCAGAAAAGACGATCGTCTTTGCGATCCTCCTCCAGCTCTTCATCGCACTCTTCTCGTCTTTTTTGATGGTCGGCCTGACGACGATGTACGATCCGGATGCTCTTGCAGGATACCAGGGTATCGAATATGGAATCGGTTATGTCGGCCCTGAGGGAGAGCTCTATTCGATCATCGATGATCGCCGGGATCTCGGAGCCTATAAAATGGATCTGGATGTTGCCATTGCCTCGCTGAAAGAACGCCAGCTCCAGGCAGTGGTCAATGTTCCGGATACCCCGCCTGATGCCGAAGGCCCTGTTCTCGTTACCCTTTACATGCTCCAGAACGATATCCAGTCCGCAATCGTTGAAGTGAAGATGAAAGAGGCGTTCCTCGTCTATGAAGAAGAACTCAGAAGCGAGAGATCGGATCGCCTCATCCTGGATCCAATCCGGTTGAACTTCCCCGATTCGGGGGGGCGGTCTAACTACTTTGAGTTTGTATTTGGCCTCCTAATCCCGCTTCTTGTCTTCATGCCCGCAATCATATCTGCCGCACTCATCATCGATCTCATCACAGAAGAATACCAGGCAGGGACACTTGAGACACTCCTCTCGACAACCGTCACCTATGGCGAGATGCTTTGGGGCAAGATCCTCGCCTGCATCGCGATCGTCCCGATCCAATCCGGTGCATGGCTTCTCCTCCTTGCAGCAAACGGGATCGTGGTGCAGCACCCGCTTGAGATTTTGTTCCATGTGGTGGTGGGATCGTTGATCCTGATTATTATCGGCGCCTTCTGCGCCCTTCATTACCGGGAGAGGACGAGTGCACAGTTCATCTTCTCAACGGGTGTCGTTGTTCTGATCATCGTTGCGATGTCATTTCCCTATAATCCGCTGAACCTTATCGTCAGGCTTGCCGTCGGGACAATAGGATCTGGCCACTGGCTTCTGCTCTCTGGTCTCCTGGCCTTCTCCCTTCTCCTCTCCCTCATCCTGACAAGGTATGCAGGGAGGATCAGCCGCCTGCCGCAGTGAGCAGAGGATCAGGCGGCTCTGCCTGATCGACGGGAAAACTCTTTAAGGGTGGACTGTGAGGCTACCATAACGTATATGGTTCTCTCCTCGAATCCGGATTTCATCGTCTATCTCCTCCTGACAGCAGCAATAGTGCTTCTGATCTTCTTTACCATAACATCCTTTCGCATGATCTTATCCCTCTCCAGAATGAGGGAGATGCGGCGAAAAAAAGAGATGGAAGCGTCTTTTAATCATTTTTCCAATATCAATAAGAGCCGGTTCCTTCAGGATATGGGGAAGAAATAGATGAGCCTAAATAGTCGTATTGTCTGAAAATAGTGATATGAATAGCCGGGGGCAGGAATAGATGCGGTCGAGAAAGGAGATTGTCTCACTCCTGAAAGGATTAAAAGCTGAGATGGCTGCTTCCTTCGGGGTGACGCAGCTTGGTGTCTTCACCCCGCCTCTCCCCGGAGAGGATTCGCTCCATGTGATCGCCGCCTTCTCAGAGGATCGGGATCTCCTTGATATGGCTGCATTGAGCTGCTTTATTGAGAAGAGGGCGGGTCAGAAGATTGTTCTCATCTCCCTCAAAGGCTTGCGCGATCAACTTACCCCCTGTATCATGCAGGCAGAGCCCCTCTCACAGGCACAGGTTCTCCTTTTCCAGAGAGAGATCATCAGATCGATCACTGATCTGGAACTCTTCTGCCGTGGGATCATTTACGAAGTCTTTCTATCGGATGCAAAAACCAGTAACGCGGTCCTCTCTCATATCAGGACGATAGGTATTCTCAGCTCCTGCATCCCGGAGGAGCATAAGTCAGCATCGCCATCTGTTCCCTGGGATGCACTCTCTGCACTCCCCGGTATGATCTCTCCCTGCTATGGAACCGATCTCAGGCTCGTCTGGAATTTTGTGCAGCATAGGCTGCCTGAGATCAGGGAGGGTATTGAAGCCCTGCCCGGTATGAATAGATCGAAAGAGGGTGCAAGACGCCGGTTTTTTTAATGGTGCTCCCTCGTACCGATCATATTCCTCAGAAGCAGTACTGCATCCCTTCCTTCCGGAGTTCATCATGAAGGCTCTTATAACCAGGAAGAAGCGTTGCTACAAGGTTCCAGAACTGTTGCTGGTGGTTCCTTTCGACCAGATGGCAGACTTCGTGAACGATTGTATATTCAAGATATGGCAGTGGAGCCATCGCGACTCTGATATTGATGATGATCCCGTTCTTCGGGGTGCAGGATCCAAACCGGCGTTTCTGGTATCCAAAACGCACCCGTGGGCAGGCGACACCGATCGCCTCTGCCGAACGTGCAGCAATATCCACTGCAAGAGGCAAAATCTCTTCTGCATAACAGTCCATCACCGCATCCCTGATCCGGGGCAGTTCCTCTTCGGCCCGTCTGCCGGCGGGAAGAGCGATCCAGAGTTCGTCGCCCCGGATCGATGCGGAGACGCTCTTTTTTGATCCGGTATGATGAATCGTCAAAAGCCGCCCCTGGAAGGGGATCGTCTCACCCTCAGCATACTGCCGGGACTGCATATTCTCATGCCATACCCTCTTCTTCGAACGGGTCTTCCTGATCCATTCTGAGACATCTGCAATCGAGAACTCCGCCTCTGCTGTGGTCAGCGGAACAGGGGATCGGATCTCGATTCCGAGATCGTCCCGGATAGTAATCGCGATCCTCTTTCTCTTCCGGTTGACGGTGATATAATAGGGAACGTCTTCCCCGTCAAACTGTACTGTGCCATTCCGGAATATGCCGTTTGTATCCTCCTTCTGAAAGACAGAAATGATCCAGCCCTCGTTTGCCTTCAGAAACTGTCTGGCCGCCTTCTCAGACATAGGTTCAGGCGATTCGATCTCAACCCTCCCCTTCTTCCTGGCGATGATACAGGGGTTTTTTCTCCGCCTGTTTATCTGAACCGAATAGGCAAATCCTATTCCACCTGCCGTGAAGAGGCCGCCCTGCCATCCTCTCTCCTGATCCCCGGTTCCCATCGGAGATTCTTTTTGTCCTGATGCGGGAAGAAGCCATTGTTCTCTTCAATAGCTTTCTTAGTCTCAGGTGAGAAAATACTAAAGAGATGACAATTCGTGCCATCAGCCAGGAAACACTTTCCACACTTCTTGAGATGGCAAAGAGCCAGCACCCGTTTGAGTTTGTTGCCCTTCTTGAAGCGGATAACGGGGTTTTATCCGGCATAACCCTCCTCCCCGGCACCCGCCTGGATGAGCGGAGCGCCTCGGTCCTCACCGATATGATCCCGCTTGGAATGTCCTTTTCAGGGAGCGCCCACAGCCACCCAAACGGCTATATCGCACCATCCGATGCGGATATCGGGTTCTTCCCCCGTTTCGGCTCATGCCACCTGATCATCGGTTTTCCCTATGGACCCGATGACTGGCGGGCATTCTCCCGTGATGGATTGCCCAGAAGCCTCGAGGTGATCTGACTGACACGTGTCGTTGCCACCGGCACCTTTGATATCATCCATCCGGGCCACCTCTTCTATCTGGAAGAATCGCGGGCGCTTGGCGATGAACTCCATGTGATTGTTGCGCGCGAACAGAATGTGAAGCATAAACCAAAGCCGATCATACCCGAGGATCAGCGGCTTGCGATGGTGTTTGGACTCAAACCGGTCGACCATGCTGTTCTTGGTGATCTGACCGATAAATTCAGGCCCATCAGGGAGCTAAAACCAGATATCATCACCATCGGTTTTAATCAGAGATTTTCACCGGAGAGCCTCGAAACTGAGCTGAAGAATCAGGGGCTGGATATCCGGGTTGTCCGTATAGCCGAATTCCGAACCTGTGAATTCTGCTCTTCACGGCGGATCATTGACCGGGCCATGCTCATGCGTGGGTATGTGCCTTCGGGAGACGAGCGGATTCAATAACAATTTTTATCCTCTTTTCAGCAAAGTCCACCTCAGGTGACGTGAGATGGCAGTACGAAGTCTTCAGGATGAGATTGCGCTCCTCTCATCATCTGCAGAAGAGAAAGGTGTTCTTCCGGCGGTTATCCCGGTTGAGGATATCGTTGTTTCAGACCGGGTTCTGAAGAGATGCGGCGTATTCTCCATGGATACAGGACGATGATGCTCCTCCGTTTTGATGATGATCCCGCTCATCCAACGTTTAATCCCGGGGATATACCACTCGATTTTCCATCCCTTCTATCGGGAGATGATCCTCTGGGTCCGGGATGCGATCCGCATGCTTGAAAAGATGGTGTTTTATGACGTATACTACAAGGCTTTTTGGATTTGGGGCATATCCCTGCATGCATCGCCTGTGATGAATCTGTTGCAGAGAAATGGGAGGGCCCGGTTGATGAGAGCATCAGGAGATCCTCTAGGAAGATGGATCGTCTCCGGCTGAGTATGGAATCTGTCGGGATGGATGTCTTTGCCACGGCGAAAAAGGTGGGATGGGATATCCAGCCGATCCCCTGTGCGGATTATGAATATGGAAAAAGAGAGCATGGAGATATCCGATCGGTCGCCCTCCTCATTATTGAGTGATATAGTCGGGCTTTTCAAAACTACCGATGTTGTAGTGCCTCCGTAAGAAGCTCCGGACATTCTCCGAGTCAATCCAGCCCTGATCGAGCTGTTTGATGATCTCATTGATCCTGTCCACCTGTTCCACGATCTCGGTTGTGATCTCCTCTGTTGAGAGGGCGGAATAGCCGACGATCACCTGCAGCGGGTTTCTGATATTATCCGCCAGGATTGCAAACTGCTCGATATTCCGGTCAATCTGGATAAATGCCTGAAGCTGGATGCGTTCTGCCTCTTTCTTCTCGGTGATATCCCGTATTACCGCAGATGCTGCATCCGGGTATCCTTTCAGGGGGATTCGGCTGAGACTCACTTCAATATCTCTTCTGTTCCCGTCTTTCTGATGTATTATCCCTTCAATCAGCACGGCATTTTCTGGGATGATCAGACCTTCCGCATCTCTTTTTATGCATCCTTGTAGCAGCTCATCGATGGCTATGGATTGTATCTCGTCTTCTGTATAGCCAGAGATCTCCGATATCTTCTTGTTAGATTCGATGATTTCGCCCGTCCTCTGGTCGAAGATGACAATTCCCTCGGATATCTGGAGAATAAGGTTCCGGTAACGCTCTTCGGATTCTATCAGTGCCTCTTCTGCACGCCTCCTCTCCTTCCGATCCGCAGCCTCTTTTAATGCACGGGATATCGATGGAGCAAGACGGATGAGATTGTCCTTCATCACGTAATCCTCGGCACCGGATTTCATCAGTTCAACCGCCGCTTCTTCGCCGATGGCACCGGAGACGATAATGATTGGAGTCTCTATTCCAAGATCCCTGACAATCCGGATGAGTTGATCTCCTCCAAATCCCGGCATATGGTAATCCGAGAGGATGATATCCCATTCCTTCTCTGGAAGGGCCTCATATAATGTTTTTTCATTCCATATCCTGATGGTATCCGGTGTATATCCTCCTTTTCTGAGCGCCCTGATGAGAAGGATCGCATCATCCTCGGTATCTTCAGCAATAAGCACCCGCAGTGTCGGCTCCATCATCTCCTCCCTGCCAATGGGTTGGTGTTCAGCAGGAGCCAGTAGTTTCCAAGGGTATGTACTGCATCAACAAACTCGGTGAAATCAACAGGCTTTCGGATATAACTGTTTGCGCCACGTGCATAGCTTTCGATTACATCCTCATCCTCAAGCGAGGTGGTGAGGACGATGACGGGGATCACCCGTGTCCTCTCATCACTTCGAATCTCCCTGAGCACCTCAAGTCCGTTGACTTTTGGGAGATTGAGATCGAGGAGGATGATCACGGGGAGGTCATCCATGTTCCGTTCTGCATATGAACCAGTGGCAAAGAGATAGTCTAGAGCCTCCTGCCCGTCACGGACAACAGCAATAGGGTTTGCAATCCTGTTTTTTTGAAACGCCCTCAGTGTTAGAAGCTCGTCATCCCTGTTATCCTCAACAAGCAAAATAGTGCATTTTGAGATCACTGCACAACTCCTTTTCTTTCTTTTGAACCGAGAGTAAAATAAAAGGTGGCACCCTCACCGGGTATTCCTTCTGCATAGATTGCACCTCCGTGTTTTGAAATGATCCTGGCTATTGTTGCCAGGCCGATCCCTGTTCCCGGGAACTCATCTGTTGTATGGAGTCGGGAGAAGGGATGAAAAAGCCGTTTTTCATACGCCATGTCAAAACCAGCGCCATTATCGGAGATATGATAGGTTGTGATACCCCCCCTCTTCTCTGCATAGAAATGTATCTCTGTCTTCTCTTTCTTCCCGGTGAATTTCCATGCATTTGAGAAGAGGTTTGAGAGGACGCTCCGCATAAGCCCAGGATCTGCTGAGACGACCATTCCTTCTTCGATCTCCACCCGGGCATTTTCACGCGGCTCCTGCTCCATAATTTCATCAAGTACCTCGTGTGCAAGGTCGGAGAGTGAGAATTTCTGACGGTGGAGTTCTGCCCTTGAGATCCTTGAGAGGAGGAGGAGATCATCGATGAGGGTTCCCATCCGATCAGATGCCGATCTGATCCGTCCGAGATAGAGGCGGGCCTCCTCAGGAAGTTCGTCTGCAAAATCCTCCTGAATCGCAAGAGAAAAACCATTGATGCTCCTGAGAGGGGCCCTCAGATCATGGGATACCGAGTAGGTAAAGGCCTCAAGTTCACTATTCAGGTTGGCAAGCTCACGTGTCCGCTCCAGAACCCGTCTCTCGAGCTCCTCATTCAGCTGCCTGAGATTCTCCTCAGCCCTGTACCTGAGGATAATCTGCCAGAGTGCCTCGCCCAGATATGTAGCAACACGGAGATCAAACTCATCATACAAGCCTGGCTTCCCCCTGAGTGTGATGACCGCAACCACCCGGTCACCTTCAAAGATCGGGAGACAGATGCCATCACACTTTTCTCCGATGAGCGGTATTCTCCTTCTGATCACCTCTTCCCATGGCCCCCCTCTGTCTGCCGGAGATACCCTTGCCATTTCAGGGATATCATCTGAGGATGAGGAGATGGTGAAGAAGCTCTCATCAGGGGAGAGGATGGCACAGTAGGCATGGGTGCTCTCTGTGAGTTTTGCTGCCTCCCTGAGTGTTGCAGAGAGGATCTCCTCCTCGCCTGCATCCTGGACGGCGCTGATCCTGATCACCGCCTCGAACATATCCTTTGTTCTGATTATTGCCTGTTCAGCTGCACGTTGCCTGGTGATATCACGGATGATCGCGATCCGGTAGGCTTCTCCACCAAAGATCGCATGGTGCATCGTTATTTCGAGTGTCTTCGAATCGCCATCCGGTGAGGAGAGATCCCTGATGATTACCGCGCCGTCATCTCTCTCCGTCATCCCGGGGTCCAGACCAGATGTCCTGTCCAGGCAGTCGGCAAGGTGCATGCCCCTGAGTTCTTTCTGTTCTTTGTTCAGGAGGCGGCAGGCCTCTTCGTTCAGATCCACAATGGCATCGGATCGCGGATCGATGATCATAATCCCGACACTTACCTGATCAAGGATGAATCTGAACCGTTCCAATTCAAGCAGCCGGACCCGCAACTCCGGGTAGTAACTTTTTCGAAAGGAGGTCTCCCCCAGCCCGAGGATCTTCTCACGGAGCCTGAGCTGTTCCTCACGTGTATTATCAGAGCGCCGCTTCATACAGCTGCCTGACCTCCTCAATCGTTGGCAGGAGTGGATTGGTGACGATGCAACCATCCATCACTGCATGTTCGGAGAGTGTTCTGATATCCTTGCTGAGTACACCCCGATCACCAAGCGAGCCGGTTATTCCCACCTTTCCGGCAAGCTCGCGCACCATATCTATGATCGCCTCTGCACCATTGTTCCGGATATCATCTTCAGATGCACCGAGTATCCTGCCTATGGTATCGTACCGCTCCTTTGCCGAGGGATAATTATACCTGATAACCACCGGCAGCAGGAGGGAGTTTGCCTCTCCATGCGGGAGATCATAGAGTCCGCTGATCGGATGTGCCATTGCATGCACAAGCCCGAGGCTTGCATTTGAGAAGGCGAGCCCTGCATGGAGGCTTCCGAGCATCATCAGGCGGGTTGCTTCACTATCTTTGCTATCATGATAGGCAAGCGGCAGCGCATCCCTGATCATTCGTATCGCCTCAAGGGCATGGAGGTCGGTCAGGCTGGAGCTGCCGGTAGAGACATATGCCTCAATCGCATGGGTGAGGGCATCAAAGCCGCAGTATCCGATGAAGGTCTGAGGCAGTGTAGACAGGAGATCGGGATCAACAAGCGAGACATCCGGGATGATCGTCTTGCTGATGATCCCAAATTTTCTCAGTTTCTCCTGCTCAGTGATAATTGCAAATTGTGAAACATCAGCAGAGCTTCCTGCAGTCGTCGGGATGCAGATGAGCGGGGGGCCCATATGGCGGATCTGGTCGACTCCCTCATACTGCTGAATCATGCCGCCATTTGTTGAGAGGATGGCGATCCCTTTTGCACAATCCATCGGGCTGCCCCCACCAATTGCCAGGATGCCATCACAGCCATTTTTTCTGTACATCGCTGTGCCGGCTTCCACCTCGGTTGTGCGTGGGTTCTCAGAGACAGCACTGAAGATTGTAACAGGTATCTCCTCGGATTGTGCAGCTGATACAGCCTCGGAAAGCCATTTTGTCTTTATAACTCCCGGATCGGTGACGATGAGAGCATGGCTGACCCCGAGGTTTTGAAGATAGGCAACAGCCAGCTTACGTGCTCCTTCCCCGACGATCACTTCCGGCATCACAAATTTTCTGAGTGTATCGACTTTCATCTGCAGAGCCTCCCAGGTTTCCGATCTCTATGTATCATCAGGAATAAAAAACAGTTGTATGAAAAAGAGGCGGTACCGGGTGCGTGTTTATCGATGATGGGGAGATGCCGGTACGGCTGGGTAGCGATATCTCCTCTTGCCAAGGTGTGGGACGTGCCATGAATTGACGCGCCCGGTCTGGATGGTGTCTCCGGATGGGACAAAATAGTGTTAAACTTTACATTATTTAATATTTTTTATATGGATTGTAATACTGAACCAAGATCCTATCTCTTTTCAAGGTGATACTTCTACAGATGCATTCCCTGCAGTTGACCTGTATCTTTCATGGCCCTTTTGTCTTTGATGAAGGGGATGCAGCCCGGATCTACCATGCTCTCCTCCCAGAGCAGTGTATTGTTGCCGGGGTGATGGGAAGGACGGCAGCTGCTGCAAGCGGCCTGCCTCTGACATGTGCCGATGCCCCTCCCTCTGCTGTGATCAATAGAATGGCGGGCCTCTGTGTGCTGGTTAATCGGGGGAAGACACCCGCCTCGGGGAGGCGGTTTGGTGAGATCGTCGCTTCCAGAATCAGCGGCGGCCTGATCCATATCGAGTCTTCAGACCAGACCGTATATCTCTGGAATAATGCAGATCATGGGATTGCAGAAGAGATTTGCAACCGGATCGGGTACCGGCTCGTTATGTTGAACTCGTCACGGGAAGATGAACCGGAGGTGCGGAGGATATGCGGCTGCATTCCTGGCGAGCCGGTGATGGTCGAGGGGATCACGATCGGATATGCGACTGCGGAGGAGGCGGTCATATCATGTAAAGAGGGTTTTTTGATGCCGATCAGTGGCATACGCCTGAAACTCCATGGTATCGAGAAGCTGCAAGCTGCCGGTTGCCCTCCGCTTGACCGGGCATGGTGCAAGAGCGGCTGGATCAGGACTGCTGCTCCGGAGAATACCCGGCGTTTTGCTCCTCCATGTGGGAGGGTGCAGATCATTGACCATGCAGGCATCTCGATATACAGGCTCATCACCCCCGATACCTGCGGGATTCTCTCCATCGGGGATGATACCACCGCAGTCTGCGGCCATATCGGCGCAGTCCTTGGAATACCGGTTTTTGGGATCACAGACGGGGATGGTGATGAAATTATTCCCCAAGCCTATGCTCCGGGATCTGTTATTGTCGCTGCAATCTCAGGCACCGATGATCAGCTCGGCCCTGAGATAGCAGCGCTCCTCCCGGAAGGGGATCAGATCTGCTGGGATGATCTCGTGGCTTCTCTTCTAAAACGATCTTCAGATTCAATCCGGGTTGTGAGGGATCTCCGGTGATGCGGTGTGCGGAATGCAAGGGGAAGGGGCTGTGCGGCCTTCCGAAATGCCCGATCATGCAGCGGTTCTATGCACTGACGAATGAGAAGCCACAGTCAGAATATCTGGGCCCTTCACCTTCGGTCTTCATCGGAAGCAGCGGGTATCCCCGTGTTGTCGGGGGCCCGCTCCTGCTCCGCGACTCTGACACACCGACCGACTGGATCTCCCGGGACCTTGGCATGGAGGAGATCGTCGGTATCAGGTCGAGGACGATCCGGGGTTCCCAGGATGTAAAATCAGTCCTCGAAAAGGCACAGGAGGTCGCCCTCTCCAGCAGGCCTCTTGATGTCGAAGCGAGGTTTGAAAAACCGATCCGCTACGATCTCTCATTTGACGGTACCGTGGCACCGATCGGCCTCTCAGGCAAACTCTCAAAAGTCTCTGTTCTTGATAATGCCGTGGTGGAGCCTGCTGTTGACCGGTACACCTCGGATACTGATGTACGGGCTACCGAGGCGGCATCTTCCCTCTTTCTGGAGGGGATCGATGTCTACCGGATCACAACCCTCCTCACAGCAGGGCTTCTTGGCTCTAAACGGACATTTGTGCCGACCCGGTGGGCGATCACCGCAGTTGACGACATGGTCTCAAAAGACCTCAGAAAACGTGTGGAACGGATGGCCCCTCTTCAGGAGATCTTCGTCCACTCTGCTCTCCTCTATGGCAACAGGATCGTTCTCCTCTTCATCCCCTCCCCGGATTTCCGTTTTGAGATGATCGAGCGGTGGCAGACAAACTCACTCTGGGGCGGATCCGAGGATGTAGTCATTGTAGATGGTGAAAAGAAGAAGAAAACGAGTTATTCCCCGATCGCAGGCGCATACTATTCGGCCCGTCTTGCAGTCCTTGAATACCTGCTTGGGATCGGAAGAACAGCCAGGGTGGTGGTGATCCGGGATATCTCAGGGGATTACTGGGCGCCGCTTGGCACATGGGTGATCCGGGAGGCAACCCGGGCTGCACTGAAATCTCCTGCCATCCCCTGTCCCGATCTCCGGTCAGGGGAGGTGATGGTCACGGCACTGCTTGGCTCGTCCTTCTGGCGGAACCGATCGGATCTGATCCGGGATCTCCGATCCCAGCGGACATTTGCCGACTTTTTCTGAACGGATTTTGGGAACAAAACAATAGCTTCATTCACGATCAGGGATGAGATATACCTGATTGAATGCTCTTTTCCGAGTTTGCCCTCTTGTGTGAGAAGATAGAAGCGCTCGCAAGCCGTCTTGAGATGCGGGATACAATCGCAGATCTCCTTCCCGGCCTTGCACCAGATGATCTTCCCATTTTTGTCAGGTTTATCCGTGGGCTGATCTTTCCTGACTGGAGCTCCGCACATCTTGGGGTCGGGCCAAACCTCCTCTATGATGCGGTTGCATATGTTGCCGGCTGGAAACGCAGTGAAGTGATTGCTCTTGTCAACCGTACCGGGGATGCAGGGAGATCTGTTGAAATCCTTCTCAAAGAAAAAACCCAGATGAGTCTCTTCTCCGAAGAGCTTACACTCGGTGATGTATATGCGACATTTCTGAGGATGGCAGATACCGCCGGTGCACAGTCACAGAAGGAGAAATTACGGAACGCCAAGCTCCTGTATTCGAATGCATCACCTCTTGAAGGCCGGTATCTCACCCGCCTGATGCTTGAGGAACTCAGGATCGGTGTCGGGGAAGGAAGTGTGCGGGATGCGATTGCAATTGCCTTCATGGTCAATCCTGATTCAGTGAACAGGGCGCACCAGGTGATGAATGATCTCGGTGAAGTGGCACGGATCGCGTCTGTTGATCCGGATGCTCTTCTGAACGTGAAGATCGAGCTCTTCCGCCCGGTGAAGATGATGCTCGCCCAGGCGGGATCGATCGAAGAGATGGTTGAAGGATCAGGCGAGGTCTGTGCAGAGTACAAATATGATGGGAGCCGGTTCCAGTTTCACCGGTCCGGTGACCGTGTTGCCATCTACTCCCGGAGGCTCGAAGATCTCACTGATGCACTTCCTGATATCGCCTATCAGCTCTCAAAGGTCGTCTCAGGCGATGTAATCCTCGATGGCGAGGTGGTTGCCATCAGGGATGGGAGACCGATGCCATTCCAGACGGTGCTCAGACGGATACGGAGGAAACATGATGTCTCTGCCCATGTGGATCAGATACAGATGATCCCCTTCGTCTTCGATATCCTCTACCGTGACGGGGCCGGGCTGATCGATCTCCCACTTTCAGAGCGGCGCATCCATCTCGAAGCCGTGGTGAGCGGATGCATCGCCCCGCAGATCCGATCATCTGATCCCGGAAAACTCCGGGAATTCTATCATGTAGCCCTCGGGGAAGGGCATGAGGGTATTATGCTGAAAGTGCCGGGCTCCCCCTATATCCCCGGTAACCGGGGGAAGCACTGGGTGAAATGCAAGCCTGAGGTCGAGACGATCGATCTGGCGGTGATCGGGGGTGAATGGGGTGAAGGGCGGCGTGCCCATCACTTCGGCTCCTTCCTCCTCGCCTGCCAGAATGATGCCGGAGTTCTCCTCCCGGTGGGCCGTGTTGCGACCGGTATCAACGATGAGACGCTCGGCTTCCTCCATGAACTCTTTAAAGACCGGGTGATCAGTACAACAGGTAAGGAGGTTTCATTTGAACCGGGGATCATCTTTGAGGTTGGTTACTCTGAGATCCAGAAGAGTACAAATTATGATTCCGGGTATGCGCTCAGGTTCCCCCGGTTTATCAGGATCCGTGATGATAAACGGATAGATGAGATTGAGACTCTCGCCCAGATTGAGGATCGGTACCGGCGGTTTGAGAACCGGCTGGGTCTGGTGCATGATTCGGCACGGGAGCAATAGTCATATACCTGAGTGATGCGATCTCTCTTGTATGGGAGTGGGTACTCTTTCGGATCTGATGCCGCATGATGATCTGGATCAGATCAGAGAACGCTTCCGTCAGTATATCCGGGAAAACAGTGATACGATAGATCGGTCACTGCCTCTCTTTTTTGCCCATGTCGTCTCTGCTCTTGAAGATGGAGATGAAGAACTCTCGGATCCCGATTATAATTTTTTTCTGGATGAGATCGCCTGTGAGATCTTCCGGAACAGCATCCGGATGAATCATCCGGCTTTTGATCAGGAGCTTGGAGCCATCCTTGCAAAACATAAACGTAATGGCGGGAGAGGGGGCCTCGATCTCGTCTCCGGTCTCCATTCCATCAGGAGGGGGCTGTACCACAATGCCGTTCTTCTCCTGAAGAAGTACCGGTATATCGACCCGCAGATCGGATCAGCCATTGCCTATTGTTATATTCAGGCAGGGCGGGAGGGGGCAGAGACGGATCGCCCCCAAACTGATCCTCTCCTCGCTGCACGAGAGCAGTTAATGGCGATGAGCGAACACCGCCCGCCTCTCGTCTCCCACCCTCTCCTTGCTGAGGATGAAAATAATCTCCTCTCCTCCCTCTTCTGGGATGTCTATGAACAGGCACGGGAGTGGTTCCCCCATGACGAATGGTTCCCTGAGATTGCATTATCAAAAGCCTCGGCTGATGGCGATGCCCGCCGGTATGATTCTGTTTTGACGGAGGCTTTATCCTCGTTTCCCGATGATATCAGGTTTCTGCGGCGTGCATTCCAGGGGGCGCTTGAGCGGCAATCGCCCGAATCCGCAGCAGTGATCCTCCAGAGGATGATCCGGGTGATGCCGGATGGAATGGAGCCGGCCTACTATGGCCTGAAGCTGGCCACCATCACCGGCAAGGCGGAGATATTCCACCGGTTCAGAAAGCAGGCGATCATCCGGGGGATCCCCCCCTATCTCATCCATCTGCTTGAGTATATATTTGAGCTTCTTCGGAGAAATCACGAAGGAGCCGTGAAGACGAGGCACCGTTTCTCAGCTTTGTATCCCCGCCTCGGTTATAGTATGGATCTCTTCACCTATCTTGAAGACGATATCTTCTCCGGCGATCCCATCCGGCAGAAGAGGGGTATGCAGGCACTCCTGCCGATAGTTGACAGATTTGCGATGAATGTATTAAAAATTGGAGATGAGTGACCTATGCAGGATGATCTAAGTGTTCAGCTTTTTTTGCGCTCTCCCTGTGGGATGCTTGTCCTTGAAAAGAGGACAGGAAATGTTATTGCGATAAACTCATCCCTCTCAAAAATCATCGGATGCCGGAGCGGCTCCGATCTCTCCATTCCTCTCACTGAGGTTCTTCAGACCGGCGCAACCTCCCAGACGTCACGGGGCGTTTTTGAACAGAAGATACGAAATGCAGTCATTGAGGAGAGGGATGGCTTCACCCAGATGCTCCGCGATGCCTCAGGGAGAAGTGCCGAATACCTGATCAGGCCACGTGCAATCAACCTTGACTATCGTGAATATATCCTGCTCTCCATATCAAAGGTCTCAGATACGGTCTCATCGAACCTCCTGATGGAAGAGGCGCTTGCCGAGAAGGAGGTGCTGCTCCGCGAGGTTCATCACCGGGTAAAAAACAATCTTCAGGTGATCTCAAGCCTCCTCCAGCTCCAGTCCCAGTTTGTGAGCGATCCGAAGATCCTCGGCTATATGACTGACAGTCAGAACAGGGTCCGGGCACTTGCCTATGTCTATGAACACCTCTACCGGTCAAAGGAACTCGGGCGGATCGACTTTTCCGAATATACAACCCGTATCACCCAGAGTCTTCGGAGGGAATATGGCGCCAATGCACAGAACGTAGCCGTGCAGTTTGATATCCATGATGTGGTATTGAACCCGGACACCTCGGTTCCCCTCGGGCTTCTGCTCAATGAACTGGTTTCAAATGCATTCCGGCATGCATTCCCGGATGAGCGTGAGGGGACGATTATGATCTCCATGCACCCAAATGAGAATGGAAGCTATACGCTTGTTATCAGGGATGATGGCATCGGGATGCCGAAAGGCATCAGGATCGAGAAGATCCAGTCGCTTGG
>Ga0163225_100262_pt1 | contig 16412 bp, 10 predicted proteins | sample MSEWel2016_04_06_2_FD_113145 | JGI IMG/M metagenome (GOLD analysis project Ga0163225, IMG submission 113145) | Subsurface microbial communities from deep shales in West Virginia, USA - MSEEL Well Study Marcellus 5H_2016_04_06 ... | reverse complement strand
GTCCGATATTCTGAAAAACCAGATGCCGAAAGACCTGACCGAACAATTCTTTAAAACATTCAAAACCAATACTGCAGAAATTCTCCATCACATCTACAAACAACCATTTCCAAACCGCTATGCTGCAGGTTTTACGCGATTCATTGCCGAAAACATCTCACACCCCAAACTGCAGGAACTGGTAGAATCTTCATTTGACCGCTTTCTGGAGCGCAATGTTTTGCAATACTCTAAAGCAACGGTTCTGCCAGTTCACTTTACCGGCAGCATCGCTTATGTGTTCAGACAAGAACTGAAGAAAGTTCTCGCAAAGCACCACTTAACCCCCGGAAAAATCCTAAAAAATCCGACTGAAGGACTGATTAATTTTCATCTGAAAAACAGGTTGCACTAATTCAGTTATTCGTTATTTAAAGTCCCCCGGTCAGGACATGAACACAATTGGTCCTTTTTCTCTCAAATCATCCCACCTGCCCACTTTGGAAGCCTGGTTTAACAATTTCGCACAAAAAGATAAGCATTTGAATCTTAACAAAAAGCCCACAGGGATCACTCCTACCCAAAACAAATCTTCCCGAATTGACAATTTTTAAGAGACATTGCAGCTTTATTAAGAGGATGTATGATTCCCATCAGGGGGATAAATGTTTCGAGATCACAGCAATAATTGATATTACACTGAGCTACTGCCACTTACGATCTTGATGGTTTTTTAAACTTATTTCACATTTTACACCAAACTCCACCACACAAAACCATTAATCCACCTCAACCAAAAGACATCGCCTTAACTTAGCAGTATTAATTTCAGACAAAATCTGTTATCCATCATAAACTCAAAAACTAAGAACATGAAACTGGCGAACAAGTTGTTATTGATACTTATTATAACAGGTTTCGCCAATGCCCGGTTATCAATCCCGGAGTGACAATTGGTTTTCCTGGGAAAGTGTCTGAATTAAGGGGTTATTACTTATTCAAGTTTTTCACTTCTGTAAGCGTTGAAAAAAGGAGATAAAATTTTAGAAAAAGCAGTGGTTCTTATGTTATAATTTACTATTTTTAAAGTAGTTACAAAGCAAAAAAAATCACAAAATCACTACTTGTGTCACCAAAATAGGAAATTTAAGCGAATTAGAAAACGTTCTTTATCGTAATAAAAGTTTGCACGAGGCGGTTCAAGGTAATATCAGCCTTCAAGATTGGTCGGTTTCTTGGCTTATTTGAGACAACTAAAATCGAGGATGGCGGTTTCTCTTTTTGTTTTGTTGTTTCACTTTTGCTGTTCAGGCTAAAAGAAGAATCCACTTATTCCGGAAATAAAACTATTTCTTTGTTGCCTTAAATTGATGATAACACATTTTACCAATTGATGAGTGCAGTATAAAAAGGTATATTTTTGCCAAAATCAAGGCTTTGAAAATTTTTGCACCGGAGTTAACCTATTGTTAATGAGGATTCAAAAAATTTCATTAACGAAGAGTTTGGCAAAAAAGATGCTTTTTAGACTGGGCTCATTGATGAATAATTTAAGTTTCCCCCTTTACCAGCCTACGCTAAATGCAAATCCAAATCTTGAAGGGAACTCGGCAAACAAAAGCATAGACAACGGACCTGCATTCAAAGAGAATTACAACATCCGTCCGGTTGTTGAGTTAGAGTAGAAAATATCTGCTTATTTATTGAAACTTCCTTATCAACTTATCAGTAAATGTTGATAAGGAAGTTTTTTCCCAAAAAAAAACAATTTACCATGAGATTGAAGTATTTACTGTTTTTGTCTGCCAGCATGACTGCACTGTTATTTGCAAGGTGCGAAGACGACAAAGTTGAACCCGGAAATGATGATAACGGAACTGAGACAGAAACCGAGTGGGCCATCCCGACCTATGCCGACGACTATTCATCTATAGCATCGTGGGCCAACCGTAGCGAGTGGAATCTGGCCAACGTTCACGACCCATCGGTTGCCTACTACAATGGTTATTACTACATGTACGGCACCGATGCTTCGTATGGAAATGAACACGAAGGACACGGTCATTTTCAGGGCAAACGTTCCAAAGACCTGGTTAATTGGGACTGGGTAGGCGGGCCTTTCTATGATCCACCTTCCTGGGTAACCGATTCACTCAACTCAATCCGGTTCAGAATGGGATTGGAAGCCATTCCCGAAGAAGAAATCCAATACGGTTATTGGGCACCGGTAGTTCGCCGTGTCAAGGTAGGCGGTCAGGATAAATTGCGGATGTATTACAGCATAATTATTGATAATTACATTAAAACGGGCAACCCCACATCAGCCTCCTTCGATGGTAGCTGGACCGAACGTGCCTTTATCGGTATGTGCGAATCGACCGACCCGGCCGGAGCAACATGGGAAGACAAAGGGTTTGTTACCACTTCATCATCTGATCGGGGCCTGGACTACAGTCGCGCCAGCACAAATGATTGGAGTGCCTATTTCTACTACAACGCCATTGACCCCACGTATATCGTAACCCCCGAAGGGAAACATTACCTGATACATGGCTCCTGGCACAGCGGATTCGCGCTATTGGAAGTGGATGCAACCACCGGTAAGCCGGTCAACACACTGGGTGAACCTTATGCCGACAGTGTAAGTGAACTGACAGCCCGTTATGGGAAAAGAATTGGCACACGCACAGCCTCATCTCGCTGGCAGGCCAGCGAAGCACCTGAAGTAATTTATAAGGATGGTTACTACTATTTGTTTATGGCCTACGATGGCCTTGATGTACCCTACAACACGCGGGTGGTCCGAAGTGAAAACATTGACGGTCCGTATTACGACATCACAGGGCGCAACTTTACCAACGGACGGGGAGACAGTTACCCGATTGTAACCCACCCCTACAAGTTCAATCTCAGCCCCGGATGGGTAGGCATCTCACATTGCGCCGTTTTCCAAAAAGAAGATACCGATGAATGGTTCTACATGTCACAAGGACGATTGCCTAAAGATTTACCTGGCATCGCGGTTTCCAATGCCATTATGATGGGACACGTACGCCGCATTGTATGGTGCCCGGCCTCTGCAAGTGAGCCCGATAATCTGTGGCCAATAGCATTGCCCGAACGTTATGCGAATGTACCGGATTATGGAACAATAACCAAAGATTCACTTGTTGGAAAATGGGAACACATAAAACTTGAATATAAATACGCCCAACAAAATACCGCTTCATCTCTCACCCTTAATGCCGACGGCACTATGTCCGGTGCCCTCACCGGCAACTGGAGTTATGATGAAGAGAAAAAGCAACTCAATCTGGGCAATGTCATTGTCTGTGTTGAACGTGAAGTAGATTGGGAAGCCACCCCACGACGAGTAACTATCGTTTACGCAGGAACTGAAAAAAATATGAACGCTACCTATTGGGGTAAAAAGTCCAGATAATTGCGAATTTCAGTTATAGGTTACCTCACAAAACAGCGGGGGTTGGTTTTCGTTTTGCCGAAAACCAACCCCCGCTGTCTTTGTTAAAATTCTACACCAGCACCTGGTAAAAGAATGTTCCAATGGTCAGATAAATTCCCATTCCGATGATGTCGTTCAGAGTAGTCACAAACGGACCGGTTGCCACCGCCGGGTCAATCTTAATTCTATTCAGCAATAAAGGCACCAGTGCACCAAAGACCGAAGCAAAAATAACCACGGAAAACATTGCACCGGAAACAGTAAGGCTGAGTGCATCCGGCGAGCCAATCAGGTAATTGTAGGCAAAGGCAAGCACCGAAAGCACCGTCGCATTCAAAAATGCAACGCTGAATTCTTTAAAGAGTCGCTTAAATGGTGAGTCTAGCCCCATAGTTCCTGCTGCAATAGATTGAACCACGATGGCCGATGACTGAATACCCACATTTCCGCCCATGGCAGCAATCAGGGGCATAAAAAAAGCCAACTGCGGATATATATCCAGAACTCCTTCAAAACTCCCGACAACCCTTGAGCCAAATAATCCTCCCAGTAGGCCGATAAGCAGCCAGGGCATTCGTGCACGCGTAAGCAACCACACATTATCCGACGATTCCACATCGCCGGTAATACCGGAGGCCAAAGCGTAGTCTTTTTCAGCCTCTTCGCGCATCACATCCATCACATCATCCACGGTGATTCGTCCCACAAGGCGTCCCACCGGATCCACCACAGGCAATGCTACAAGGTCGTATTTGGTCATGATGTTACTGACCTCTTCCGAAGTGGCATCCACACCAACAGAGATTACATCAGAATAATAAATATCTTTCACATGCCTGTCCACAGGACTAAGCAGCATTTTCTTCAATGAGAGTGTTCCTTTGAGAACCCCGTTGTTGTCAACCACATAGACATAATAAACCTCATCCACATTAACAGCCTGTTGCCGCATACTACGTAAGCAGGTGGGAATAGACCAGTTTTCTTTGACCTTAATGAGTTCTTTGGCCATCAGACCACCCGCCGAATCTTCGTCGTAGTTCAGCAAATCAACAATATGACCTGCTACATTGACATCCTCAATATATGAGAGGACTTCCTGCTGTCTTTCAGCATCAAATTCTGAAATAACATCGGCAGCATCATCCGAGTCCATTTTATCAATGAATCTTCGGGCAATCACCTCACTTGGCAACGCTTTAAGGAACTTCAGACGATCATTTTCATCCAGTTCAATAATCATATCCGCTGCTTTGTCGTCATCAAGCAGAAAATAGATATATTTTGCCTCTTCAATGTTGAGCTCTTCGTAAAGTTCAGCAATGTCGGCGGGGTGTAACTCCTCCAGAATGCGGGATACTGATTCATTGTCCTGATTATCTATCAGCAACTTCAGTTCATCCACAAATTCTCTGGTCAGTTCAAAATTGGCCATACCCCTTAGTTTTTTTGAAGTTCAACAATACATCTACAACGATGCAGCGACTATATTCGTAAGTTCAACAAACTCTTCCACGCTTAATTGCTCAGGTCTCCTCTGTAGTATTGCCTGAGTATGGGAGTCTTCAGCATCAATCCCAAACGATTTAAGGCTGTTTCGAAGGGTTTTTCGGCGTTGATTAAAGGCGGTCTTTACGACTCTCAAAAAAAGCTTTTCATCACAACCAAGATCTGTAACATCGTTTCGAGAAAACCTGATAACTGCAGATTTTACTTTGGGTGGCGGAGTAAAAACGTGCTCATCAACAGTAAAAAGATATTCCGGGTGGTACCAGGCCTGCATAAGAACACTTAATATTCCGTACTCTCTACTCCCGGGGCCCGAAGTAAGTCTCTTTCCCACTTCCCGCTGCACCATACCGGCAACATGCTTAACCTGGTCGCGATGCTCCAGAACTTTAAAAAAAATCTGGCTGGATATATTATAGGGAAAATTCCCGATGATCGAAAATTCATTGGTAAAATATTCCGACAAATCCATTTTCAGAAAGTCGGCAAATATTATCTTTGAGGAAAGATCCGGATAATGAACTTTAAGATAATCGACAGATTCGGTGTCTAGTTCCACCAGAGAGAGGTCGATATCCGGAATTTTTGAGAGATGTTCGGTGAGCACACCCATACCAGGTCCAATTTCCAGCACCTTAAGAGGCGGGATGGGCAACGACTCCACAATCTGCATAGCAATATGCTGATCGTTGAGAAAATGCTGGCCTAAATATTTTTTGGGTTTGACTCTCCTCATCTTCCATGATAACAAACAACTTTGATAAAAAACAAAACATTTGGCTAAAAGACCCTTATTTTGTAAAATTGTAATTTATTTTCGGGCAAAGGTAAAATTTTTATGTGGGGAGACGATTATTGACCACCATTTATTTTATGTAATTAGTGCCTGAACCCATTTACTCAACCAAATTAATCTGCCTTAGGGTTTGTAATGAAGAGTGTGGTCTAAAAAGGTATATTTTTGTCAAAATCAAGGCGTTTTAAATTTTTGTGCCGGAGTTAACTGATTGTTAATGAGGATTCAAAAATTTCAAACGACGAAGAGTTTGGCAATAAAGATGTTTTTTAGACCGGACTCATGAAATAAATTGACAAATTTAACGAAGTTACTTTGTTCTTTGCCGACTTGAAAATACTGCGAATAGCGAGCTGTTTAGGGTGTGTAATAGAATAAACTACCTGAAAATATTTTATAATTCGATGAATACCTGAGATTAATTTTTTTCAGCAAACCTTAATTCATTACACACCCTTAATGGATTTTCAAGGAAGTTAAAGGGCAAAAAAACAAGTCTAAAGTGGCAAGTTATTTCGGCACAATCCCTTAAATCATCAAGCGAACAACCAAACAAGAATGAATAAATCTATACAAAAAAGCCTGCGCATCATTCTCTTTTTGTCTGTCGGAATCGTAATTCTTTGGTGGCTATATAAGGATCTGAATCCCGACGAGCTGCTAAAAATCATGAAAAACGAAGTGGGATACGGATGGATCGTGCTCTCGCTTATGCTGGGACTGTTGAGTCATATCAGTCGAACCATTCGGTGGCAAATGCTCATTGAACCGGTGGACAAACGACCCGGAATCGTTAATACTTTCCTGGCGGTCATGATAGGTTATCTGGCCAATCTTGCCATACCCCGAATGGGCGAAATTTCCAGATGCGGGGTGCTCAGCAAATATGAGAAGCTTTCCTTTTCCCGGCTTGTGGGAACGGTTGTCACCGAGCGGGTATTGGATCTCATCATGCTATTACTTGCGTTGGGACTTATGATTTCTCTTCAATACAATTTCTTTGCTGATTTTGTCAATAACAAAATGGATTTATCGGGACTAACTAAATTCTTTTCGTCGTGGTGGTTTGGGCTGCTTGTTCTTTTTGCTGCAGGAGCCATTATTGTATTCAGGCAAAACATACTGAACAGTCAGATGTACTTTAAGCTGAAAGGTCTGTGGCTAAAATTCAAAGAAGGACTTTTTTCGTACAGGAATGTAAAAAACAAACCGCTCTTTTTCTTTCACACATTTTTAATTTTTGTTCTCTACTTCCTGATGATTTACGTATGTTTCTTCGGATTCCCCTTCACAAGAGAACTGGGCCCGGGAGCAGGACTGGCAGTTTTTGTTTTAGGAAGCTTCGGCATGGTGGCACCTGTGCAGGGGGGAATTGGGCCTTATCACTTTATGGTTATTTCCACATTACTGTTTTTTGGAGTGCAAGCGCCGCAAGCTGCAGCATTTGCCTTACTGGTTCACGGTTCTCTGAACGGAATGATTCTAATCACCGGATTACTGTCGCTGGTAGCAATCCCTCTGGTCAATAAAACGGAATAAAATATGCTTCTGCGAAAGCTTAATATCAATTGGATACTGATACTGATATCAGCAATTGCACTGCTTTGGGTAGGCTATAAATTATGGACCTTTTCAGAATGGGACGCTTTCCTTGATTATTTAAAAACCCATCAACAACAACTCCCGGCACTTATAATACTTCAGTTTTTCCTGATGAGTCTGAACGTAACACTGGAAACCCGGAAATGGCAAATTCTGGCCCGGCCCGTCAGATCCATCTCATTCAGGGAAGCTTTTTTTCAGGTACTCAAAGGTATTCAGATGGGAATGATTACTCCTGCCCGGACAGGAGACCCGATTGGAAAATCGGTATTCTATCCTTCGGGCGAAAAAAGCAAAATAATCGTATTGTCTCTTATCGGCAGTATTATCCAGAATTTTGTCATCCTTTTTGCAGCCATTTGGGCACTGTTGTGGACCACACACTCTGCCAGCGATTACCTGGCCTTGTTTGTGAATTCTGCCACCTCATCGTCTTTATTATTGCCCATCGCAGTCATCCCGGCATTGGCATTCACCCTATGGCTGATTTTAAAAAGAACAGGGGTTCTCACCATCTTTCTAACCCTGGTAAAAAGCAGGTTGGATCTGTTTAAACAGACCAAAAAGAAGGCAGTTTTTCAGGTATTTCTTCTGACAACCATTCGATATTCTGTTTTCTCACTTCAGTTTCTCATTTTGTTACATTTTTTCGGACTCAATGATATTCGCAACGGAGTCTCATCAATTTTCATATTTTATGGAGCCTTATCATTTATTCCATCAGCAGGGGCCGGAGATTTAAGCATACGTGCCACGCTTGCCATAATGATATTTGGCAGCACCGCCGTTGCCGAACCCGGAATTGTGATGTCTTCACTGGTGTTGTGGCTGTTTAATCTTGCCTTGCCTGCTCTTATACCAACTGTTGTTGCGGCAGCCACTTCGTTCCATCCCAAACTGCAAAAATTCTCTATTCGAATTTAAGTTTACAGCAGGTCTTAGGATTTGTAATGAAATAAATTGACAGATTTAACGAAGTTATTTTGTTCTTTACCGACTTGAAAATACTGCGAATAGCAAGCTATTTAGGATGTGTAATAGAATAAACTACCTGAAAATATTTTATAATTCGATGAATACCTGAGATTTATTTTTTCAGCTAACCTTAATTCATTACACACCCTTAATGGGTTTTCAAGGAAGTTAAAGGGCAAAAGAACAAGACTAAAGCGGCAAGTTATTTCGGCACAATCCCTTAATCCCGATTTAATTGAGTATCTCTGATTGTCAAAACAATTTTCTATATTTGTTTACTATTCAAAAGAAGCGATAGTTTTTTAACAGAAATCACACAAAATTCGGCGAAAGCGAATCGGAATGCAGAAATTGAAATTCAATGGATAAAACAAAGATTAAACTTAACATATTGGGTCTATCTTACTCTCAAACACAATCGGGAGCCTACGCTTTAGTTTTGGCGGAAGAGGAGGGAGAACGCAGAATCCCCATAATAATCGGAGCTGTTGAAGCACAATCTATCGCCATCAAACTTGAAGGTCTGGAACCTCCCCGACCGCTTACTCACGATTTGTTTTTAAATTTTGCCCGTGCCTTTAAAGTCGATATACTGGAAGTTATTATTTATAAGCTGGAGGAAGGCATCTTTTATTCCGAACTGGTCTGTCTGTACAACGATGAAGTTGTGCGCATAGACTCCAGAACCTCGGATGCGGTGTCGCTGGCTCTTAGATTCAACTGTCCCATTTTTACCTACGAAGAAATCATGGCAAAGGCGGGAATTGTATTAGACTTCGGAGATCAGGATGAGATGAATCCAACCCCGGAAAAGGAGAAAAAACCCTCCTCTCCGAAAACAACCAACCCACTTGAAAAAAAATCGCTGGAAGAGTTGAACCACCTTTTAGACGAAGCCATTGAACATGAAAATTATGAAAAGGCGTCCCAAATACGTGACGAAATACAACGTCGGGATAAATAGCTTAAATTCATTAAACCATAATGCACAGGCCTTACCCGGCCTGTTTTCGTAAACTAAAATCACTGTTCCGCCTGTCTCAACAAACTCATTTTCTTATAGGGCCTCCTCGTTAATAAAACAGGTTACTCCAAACCATCAAAAAAAAGACACTAAACAAAATGAAGAGAACTATTTTAAGGATTCTGCCTGTCGCCCTGTTACTCTTTATCGCTCCGGTTATGCTACAGGCCAACAACAATCCTGTGGTTACCTCAGGTGGAGGATTTGGCCTTGAGAGCCTGTTTAGAGGTATGTTGGGAATGTCATTTATTATATTTCTGGCCTGGCTTTTCAGCACCAATCGCAAAGCCATTTCCTGGCGTGTTGTCGGCACAGGACTCATCATTCAGCTGATATTGGCCCTGGCCATTTTGTATGTGCCCTTTGTTCAAACGATTTTTGATGTTATAGGGAAAATTTTTGTAAAGATTCTCGGTTTCTCCGATGCCGGTGCCAAATTCCTTTTCAAAAGTCTGGCCAGCGGGGAAATAGAACAACCACTTCTCAATTTTGCTATTACCATCCTGCCCACCATTATCTTTTTCTCGGGTCTCACCAGCATCCTGTTCTATTTTGGCATTATTCAGAAGGTAGTTTACTGGCTGGCCAAAGGCATGACCAGGTTGCTCAAAATCTCCGGAGCGGAGAGTCTCTCAGTAGCAGGGAACATTTTTCTGGGCCAGACCGAATCCCCACTCATGATAAAAGCCTACCTGGAAAAGATGAACCGTTCCGAAATCATGCTGGTCATGTCGGGAGGTATGGCAACCCTGGCCGGGGGTGTGCTGGCGGTTTACATCAAAGTTCTGGGAGGCGGTGATCCGCTGCAGGAACTCATCTATGCCAAACACTTGCTGGCGGCATCCATCATGGCGGCACCAGGTGTCATTATCATTTCTAAAATGCTGGTTCCACAAACCGAAAAAATCAGCAAGGAAGTGGAAATTCCCAAAGAAAAAATAGGAAAAAACGTCTTGGATGCCATTTCCAACGGAACCACAGAAGGGATTAAACTTGCGGTAAATGTAGCCGGTATGCTATTGGTCTTTATTGCCCTTATCGCCATGTTGAATTTTATTCTTCTTAAGGTGGGCGACTGGACAACCCTGAATACCATGATTGCCTCTGCCACCAACGGACAGTACAACGGATTGTCGCTTGAATTCCTGCTGGGATACATTTTTGCCCCTCTGATGTGGGTTTTGGGAGTGGGCAGTCAGGACATTGACCTCGTAGGCCGGGTACTTGGTGAGAAACTCATCATGACCGAATTTATTGGCTATGTGAGTCTGGGCGAATTAAAAGATGCAGGGGCCTTTATGCATGAAAAATCAGTCATCATGGCGACTTATGTACTATGCGGGTTTGCCAATTTTGCTTCTATCGGCATTCAGATTGGAGGCATTGGGGCACTGGCTCCTGGCAAGCGCGTCATGCTTTCCCAGTTGGGCATTCGTGCTTTGCTTGCCGGTACATTGGCGTCTCTGCTCTCGGCCACCGTTGTTGGAATGATTCTGGGATAATTCCGCTCCCGGGTTTTGAACCACATAAAAAACATAAAAACACGGGAAGGAATTAGCCAGATAAAACCCACTATAACAGACTGTTATCTAAAATATAGGCTATAGTTTAAAGTAACGTTTTTGCAAATAGAGATTGCTTCGGGCAAGGCCCTCGCAATGACAGAGTCCCCGGTAGATGGAGAAGAGGTTGGCAGAGGGCAGGGCGGTAATGCCGCTCTGCCCTCTGCCAACCTCTTCCATATTAAAGTAAAAGTACGTCATTGCGAGGGCTCAGGCCGAAGCACTCTCTATACAGACACTAAATAATAGCATCCAACTTAGAGGCAAGCGCAGCCTTAGGCACGGCACCCACCTGTTTGTCAACCACTTCACCACCTTTAAAAAACAAAATGGTGGGGATATTTCTGATTCCAAATTTCACAGAAGTATCGGGATTTGAATCCACGTCCATTTTGGCCAACACTGCCTTATCTTTGTACTCTTCGGCCAAATCAGCCACGATAGGCGCTACCATACGGCAGGGACCACACCACTCCGCCCAAAAATCAACCAAAACAGGTTTGTCGGATTTCAATACCATTTCTTCAAAATTGGCATCTGTTACTTCAACAGTCATAACTTATTCTTTTAATTTATATCAATAAAATTAACTCACTCAAAAAGGGAAATTCCCTCGTCAGAAAGTAATATTTTAATAACGCACTTCTTTTGCTCTTGTTCAAAGATAAACTTTTTTTAGAAATCCCGAAGCAAAGAAATCATCGTCCTTATTCTTCAGCAAATCCAATTTCCTGATGGCAACCTAACCCAGCTTAATTTGCAATTCGGGATGCTCATCAAAGAATTGTAACACATCTTTTTGTGACAAATCTATTCGCGCTGAACGCGACAACATCTGAATACGGTAGTTCTCGTTGGCAGGATCGAATACATTGAATCTAAGCGAGACATGCCCTCTGTTTTCAAGCATAACATTGGCCAGTTCATTTACCAGATCATCAGTAATCTTATCCAACGCAATATTCAGAGACAAACTCTGCACATGGGTTTCCAACACTTCGTTGAGAAATGAAATGGAGTTAATTTTCGCTTCCAACTCTTCGGGCCGGTACTTTTTGGGCTGAACTTTCCCTTTTATCAACAAAAAGATGCTCCCATCCTCCGGAATATTGTGGTATTTGCTAAAATCGGTATAATCCCGGCCAAACAACGGAAAATCATGTGAACCGGAATAATCCTCAATAGTAATTATGGCAAAAGGATTTTCTTTCATCCGTGTTACTCCGCGCCGAACTCCGGTAACCATACCACCCACAATAAAATTTTTCCCATTCACAAAGGAAAGATCATCCAGGTCACTAAGCGACGTATTACAATAATGCTTCAATTCCAGTTTGAATCGGTCCAGAGGATGAGCAGAAAGATAAATACCAATCAGTTCTTTTTCCCGGCTCAGTTTTTCAACGCTGGTAAATTCCGGAACATTGGGGGGCGTGGGTTTCTTCACGGCGCCCGTCATGTCTGCTGCGCCAAATAATGACACCTGACTGCTGGCTTTGTCTATCTGATAACGGTTCCCATAGCGAAGAAGCCGCTCGATAAACGTACCATCCTCCCCATCCGAAATGGCAAAATATTGTGCACGGTTAAAATCATCAAGATTATCAAAAGCCCCGGAGGAAGCCAATCCCTCAAGATTTTTTTTACTGACAGTCTGCAGATTGACTCTTTCTACAAAATCGAAAATTCCTTTAAAAGGGCCTCCCTCTTCGCGTTTACGAATGACTTCCTCTACAGCACCAGCTCCTACACCTTTGATACCAGCCATTCCAAAACGGATAGCACCATGTGCGTTCACCGTGAACTTACGGAAACTCTCATTCACGTCAGGGCCAAGCACCTCCAGCCCCATTCGCCGGCACTCATCCATAAAGGTGGTGATCTTGGTAATGTCGCTGAGGTTCCGGCTCAATACACCCGACATAAACTCAGCAGGATAATGAGCTTTCAGGTATCCGGTTTGATAAGCTACATAGGCGTAGCAAACGGAGTGCGACTTATTAAATGCGTAACTGGCAAAGGCCTCCCAGTCTTTCCAAATTTTATCAATCAGCTCTTCAGGCTTTTTATTTACCTGCTTACACCCTTCCACAAACTCTTCGTTCTTCAGGCAGCCATCCCGGAATTTATCCTTGAGCTTCGCCATCATATCGGCAAGTTTCTTACCCATCGCTTTCCGCAAAGAGTCCGATTCGCCACGGGTAAAACCGCCCAACGCACGCGACAAAAGCATAACCTGCTCCTGAAATACAGTGATACCGTAGGTGTCCTTCAGATAAGACTCCATCATCGGATGGTCGTAATTAATTTCCTTACGACCATGCTTCCGATCAATATAATCGGGGATGTATTCCATGGGGCCCGGACGGTACAACGCGTTCATTGCCACCAAATCCTCAAACCGGTTGGGTTCCAACGCCCTCAGGTGTTTTTTCATACCGGGCGATTCAAACTGGAAGATGGCTGTGGTATCTCCACGTGCAAACAACTCGAAAGTCTCCTTGTCATCGGGAGGCAATGTTTCAACATCCACCTCGATACCTTTCGAGAGCTTTATATTGTCGAGGGTTTCCTTGATAATCGAAAGCGTTTTAAGCCCCAGAAAATCCATTTTCAATAATCCGATGGCCTCCACATAACGCCCATCGTACTGGGTGGTCATCAGATTCTCTTCCTTAGTGGGAATCAGCGGGATATGCTGCTCCAAAGGATCCCTTCCGATAAGCACCCCGCAGGCATGAACACCGGTTTGGCGCACAGACCCCTCCAACCTACAAGCCAGTTCCAGCGTTTTCAGAACTTTCTCCTCTCCATGGGTACGGGCATCCTTAATGCGATCTGCAAATATTTTATAAACTTCAAGTTTCCCTTCCAGCTTGCCATTCCCGCTATTCCGGGCCGCTCTCAGATCAGCATCAATCTTGGAAATAGCCCCATCCATACTTCCCGTTTCTCTCTCCCGATCCAGTACTTGCTGATAAGCATTTGCAAGCTTGGTTCCGGGTCGTTCGGGAATCAATTTTGCCAGTTTATCGGTTTCTGAAAGTGGTAACTTCAGCACACGCCCCACATCCCGGATGGCCAAACGAGCAGCCATCGTTCCGAAAGTACAAATATGTGCCACTTTATCCCGGCCATATTTCTCGGTCACCCAGTCAAGCACCAGCTGACGTCCATCGTCGTCAAAGTCAATATCCACATCAGGCATTGAAATACGATCCGGGTTGAGGAATCGCTCGAACAGAAGGTCATGTTTAATCGGGTCAATATTGGTAATTCCCACGCAGTAAGAAACAGCAGCACCCGCTGCCGAACCCCTGCCGGGCCCAACAAGCACCTTCATCTCACGAGCAGCATTAATAAAATCCTGAACAATAAGGAAGTACCCCGGAAAACCCATCGTTTTGATGGTATTCAACTCAAAATCAAGCCGTTCTTTAACGTCATCCGGAATGGGGTCTCCATAGCGCAGGGGGTCTTTTGCCCCTTCGTAAGCCAGGTGAGTCAGATAATCCGATTCCAGCTTTACACGAATCAGGTGTTCATAATCACCACCAAGTGCTTCGTATCTATCGCCAAATTCATCTTTTAGATTTTCCTCAGAAAATTGTTCTTTATATCCTTCAAATGTTCCAAAATCGGACGGAATAGCAAAAAATGGCATAATGGGAGCAGAATTCAACTCGTACATCACCACCTTCTCAGCTATTTCCATCGTATTTTGCAACGCTTCGGGCACATCTTTAAACAATTCATTCATTTCGGCAGTGGTCTTAAACCACTCCTGCCGGGTATATCGCATCCTGTTTTCATCGTCAAAATCTTTCCCGGTATTCAGGCAAATTAACAAATCATGAGCTTCGGCATCAATGGCATTGGTGAAATGAACATCGTTGGCAGCGATAACTTTAACATCCAATTCTTTGGAAAACTCAAGCAGTTTCTCATTCACCAACACCTGATTGTCATAAACCTCATGGCGTGCTTTCGGATCTTCAGCAGGATGGCGCTGCAACTCCAGATAATAATCATCGCCAAAAACCCGCTTAAACCATAAAATACTTTCCTTAGCCCCCTCTAAATCTCCGGCCATAATTTTCTGTGGCACTTCTCCACCAATACAAGCGGAGGAAACAATTAATCCTTCACTATATTGCTCCAAAAGGTTTTTATCAACCCGGGGTTTATAGTAAAAGCCCTCAATATTGGCCACCGAGATTATTTTCAACAAATTGCGGTATCCGGTTCGGTTTTTTGCAAGCAGAATCAGGTGGTCTCCCCGCCCGTCGAGTTTGCTGTCGCTCTTATCATAAATGGTTCGTGCAGCGACATAGGTTTCACACCCTAAAATAGGCTTAATGCCATTCTTTTTACAAGTGTCAAAAAACTCTTTAATGCCAAACATGGTTCCATGGTCGGTTAACGCCAGAGCTTTCATTCCGTCACTTTTTGCCTTGGTAACCAGATCATTTACGCTGGCCGCTCCATCGAGGATAGAGTATTGAGAGTGAACGTGTAAGTGTGTGAAAGGTATCAAATCCATAATGCTTTTCAGAACTGTTTCGATAAACCTACAAAATTATCTAAATTCATCAGTAAAAAAATAAAACTTTTCAACTGAATCCATAAATTACTTTGAACAATAAAGAAAGCAAACAGTTTTGAATTTTTCACAAAACAAACATGAAAGGAAGAGACTTTTCATACACAATCGTTCATTAGAAAAACCCAGAAAAAGAGACTCAATGTTTTTATTAACAAAAAGATGGACACGAAACCCTTTATCTTGCAAACAACTTATTTCCAGAAGATTGAATTATCTGAAGGCTCTGGTTTTACGCAAGGTTTATTTCATGTGTATAAAATTTATTTTTAAGGTTCCCCATGCTTCGGGAGAACTCGCAGGCAAAAAGTAATGAATGTTCTTTTGAAACAATCCTTGCCAAGCTCGTTTCATTAGAGATTGCTTCGGGGTAAACCCTCGCAATGACCCACAATCCCCTTGAGAGAAGGAGGAGAGGAAGCAGGGCGGCGCAGCCGCCCTGCTTCCTCTCCCTCCCCCCTACCGACGCGTCATAGCGAGGGCTATGCCCCGAAGCAATCTCTAAACATATATACGCGACTATAAGCTTAAGCCAAGCTGACCAGCTTTGACAGACAAACCTTATCTACAGCTCCGGGCCCTCAAAAAAATTCATTTAAGCCGAAGAAAGTAAGCTTCTTAAAATAAACTTGAAGGAGGTTTCGTAAATAAATAAAAAGCCCTTATATTTGCAGTCGCAAAAAAAGTAGGTTGTTTAATTGTAATTTTTAAGAAACATGCCCGTAAAAATCAGATTAGCGAGACACGGACGCAAAAGGTATGCTTACTACCACATAGTGGTAGCAGATAGCAGGGCGCCACGAGATGGTAAATACATCGAGCGGATTGGATCATACAATCCCAACACAAATCCTGCTACGATCGAACTCGATTTCGATAAAGCCTTAACATGGCTTGGC
>Ga0163225_100261_pt1 | contig 16448 bp, 12 predicted proteins | sample MSEWel2016_04_06_2_FD_113145 | JGI IMG/M metagenome (GOLD analysis project Ga0163225, IMG submission 113145) | Subsurface microbial communities from deep shales in West Virginia, USA - MSEEL Well Study Marcellus 5H_2016_04_06 ... | reverse complement strand
TTGCCAAACTCTTCGTTAATGAAAATTTTTGAATCCTCATTAACAACAGGTTAACTCCGGTACAAAAATTTTCAAAGCCTTGATTTTGGCAAAAATATACCTTTTTATACTACACTCATATTTTGTAATCTCACGACTTTCTCTGTTTGTGGGAATTATCCCTTTTGTTGTTATTTCGTTCTTCGCCCGACTGTTATTTTTTTCTTTTTCCTGCTTACCTTTGGCCTGATTTATCTTATCAAATATGACCTATCAGGAAACTTTAAATTACCTTTTCGAGCAACTGCCTGTGTATCAGCGAGCGGGTAAAGCGGCCTATAAAGCCGACCTGGCCAATACGATGGTGCTGGATAAATATTTTGGGCATCCCCACCGGAAATTCCGAACCATCCATGTTGCGGGAACCAATGGTAAAGGGAGTGTCTCCCACATGCTTGCATCGGTATTGCATAGTGCAGGATATCGTACTGGGTTGTACACTTCTCCGCATTTGCTCGATTTCAGAGAAAGAATAAAAATAAACGGTAAAATGATTTCGAAGGAGGATGTGGTGTTTTTTGTGCAGCAGCATAAGGAGTTATTGGAGCGTGTTCAGCCTTCGTTTTTTGAAATGACCGTGGCTATGGCCTTTGATTATTTTGCACGCCAGGGAGTAGATGTGGCAGTTGTTGAAGTTGGTTTGGGAGGACGTCTTGATTCAACCAATATAATTACCCCCGACTTGTCGGTGATCACCAATATCGGGTTGGATCATACCCTGTTTTTAGGAGATACATTGGAAGCCATTGCCGGAGAAAAGGCCGGAATAATTAAATCCGGGGTTCCAGTTGTTCTGGGGCGTTTTCAGGAAGAAACAGTCTCTGTGTTTCGCAATAAAGCAGAAAAAGAGAGGGCACCTTTGTTTTTCGCATCCCAAATTGCCAAGGTGAATAGAGTTGTTGAGAGAGGGGATTGTCAGGAAGTTGATGTCGAAGCAAAGATATGGGGTGGAGTTTATTGTTTGCCTCTGATGGGCCGTTATCAGCAGGAGAATCTTATTACTGTTGCTGCGGCTTTGAACCTGTTGAGCAGAGCCTGGTATGAATTATCGGAAAAGGCAATTTTTTCCGGTATTCAGGATGTCGTGAAAAATACCGGTCTGATGGGACGTTGGCAGAAAATATCCGACAAACCCTTGATGGTCTGTGATACAGGTCATAATGCAGATGGTGTTGAAAGGGTGATGGAGCAGTTGAGAAGTACCGAAAAAGAAATTCTGCATATTGTGTGGGGAATGGTTAATGATAAGGATTTGGAAAGTGTGTTGCGTTTATTGCCCGTACATGCCCGTTACTATTTTACCAAAGCATCGATTCCCCGAGCCTTGGATCCGGAATTGCTTGCCGGTGCTGCCGAAGAACACGGATTGCAGGGACAGGTTTATGAGAATGTAAAAACCGCTGTGGAGGCTGCAAAAAAAAATGCATCCGATAATGATTTGATTTTCATCGGTGGGAGCACATTTGTAGTTGCGGAAGCACTGGAAAAATAATTTTTTTTGTTTGGTGGTTGAGAAAAACTCTTCTATATTTGCATCGCTTTTGAGAAAAAATACGGGCGATTAGCTCAGTTGGTTCAGAGCACTTGGTTTACACCCAAGGGGTCAAAGGTTCGAATCCTTTATCGCCCACCACGACCACGATTTTTCTCAAAAGGGCGATTAGCTCAGTTGGTTCAGAGCACTTGGTTTACACCCAAGGGGTCAAAGGTTCGAATCCTTTATCGCCCACCTAATCAGAAGGACCTTTTTGGAGGTCCTTTTTTTATTTGTGGTGGTCGGTTGTTTTTTATTACTGATTTCTTTCAGCAATAAAAAACTTCATTAATTTTGTATTAAGAACGAATCTCATTCATCGAAAAATATCATGGAGGAAGGAAACAGCAAAAAGAAGAGCTTCCCGGTACCTGAACCGGCGCTAAGACGTATGCCTTGTTATCTGGCTTACGTGAAAATAGCGTTTAAGCAGGGTGACCGTTATATCTCCTCGACAAATATTGCGGGTGACATGGGTGTTGATCCAACTCAGGTGACCAAGGATCTGGCTTATACCGGAATTTCCGGTAAAACCCGTGTTGGGTATGAAGTGGAGCCTCTTATTGATGCTTTAGAAGATTTCCTTGGGTTTCGGATCGTTGATCAGGCTTTTTTGTTTGGTGCAGGAAGTCTGGGGCGGGCGCTTCTTCACGACCACGGCTTGAAACAGTATGGTCTCCATTTAGTTAAAGCTTTTGATATCGATCCTGCCGTTGTTGGTCGCCAAATATTGGATGTTCCGATTCATCACATCAATGATTTTAAACTGATGCGGGAAGAAGGTGTGGAGATAGGAATTCTTACCGTCCCCACCGAAAGTGCTCAGCAAGTAGCCAATCTTATGGTTGAGGGGGGTATTCGTGCTATATGGAATTTTACTCCTGTTCGTATCAAAACGCCTGATAATGTAGTGGTTCAGAACACTTCCCTTTATGCCCACATGGCGGTGATGTTTAATCGTTTGCACGAAATTAAACAGCGGGAAAGAAGCTATTGAGGTATGAAAGGATGAGCCAATGAACCGATGAGGAAGTATCTCTCCGGCTTCCGAATTTGTTTTTCAGTCCGTTAAAAAAAGATTAAACGCAGAGACGCAACGATGCAAAGTTTTTATTATGAGTGAGTTGTGGTCTGTTTGCCTGGCCTCGCAATAGATTGACTATCAGTTGTTTGCAACCCGGGAACTTCGGAATAACGGAATGTTGAGTGAGAATTTATTACCATACTGATGCCCGTTTCCCGGAACTGAAGTTTTGGTGTCTGGAATTCCAATTACTACAGAAGATCTTCTAAGCCATCAGTAAAAAAACAAGAAAATTTCAGTAATCCCTTAATTATCATGGAACAGCCACGGCAGTGGTGATATTTTTATAGGTTTTGAATTGTAAAACGCATGGAGTTTAGAGCCCGGAAACTCAAGAGCCCCAAACTCAAAACCCCAAACTCACCATCTCTTAAAATGTCAGCGAAAATTTTGTCTCCTTTTCCGGTTCGGAATAGGCATTGATACTTCCCCCGTGCAGGCGCATTATCTGGCGGGATAAACTAAGTCCGATACCCGACCCCTGAGGTTTGGTTGTAAAAAACGGGATGAAAATTTTGTCCAGCACATCGGGTAAAATTCCTTTGCCGTTGTCAGTTACCTGAATGGTTATTCGTCCACGACGATTCAGGAAAGCTTTAATTTCGAGTTGTGGACTTTCCGTCTCTTCCAAAGCATGAATGGCATTTTTAACCAGGTTTATCAGCACTTGTTCGATGAGGTGTTCATCTGCCGATAATTCCAGCGATTGCGGCTCGGTAATGACATTGTATGTAATCCCTTTTTCCTTTATTTCTCTTTCGTGAAGTTCACGGATGTTGGCCAACAGGTGAGATACTTTAAAAATAGAAAAAGTGGGCGTTGGTATTTTGGTCAGATTCCGGTAAGTATTTACAAAGTGTAAAAGTCCGTCTGTGCGTTTGTGTATGGTTTGTAGTGCCTGCTCCACTTCTTGCAACGATTCGGTATCGTCCTTGTTTACATTTTGGGTTTCCAAAGATGTGGTAATGTCATGGATAAGCCCTTTTATCGTGGATGAAAGCGACGAAATGGGTGTTATGGAATTCATGATTTCATGGGTCAACACCCGAATCAGTTTTTGCCACGATTCCATCTCTTTTTCATCCAGTTCCTGTTGAATGTTTTTAATGGAAACCAGTAAGATGGTTCTGCTGTGTATTCTAAATTCGGTGGCATAAATGGCCAGTTGCAGTAAGTCATCTTTCTTCCTTACCCGGATCAGGTCGTTTTCGCCATGTTTGATGGTCAGTAGTTTCTGCACAATTTCGGGGCTGAATTCTTTAAGGCTCTGAATGTTGTGCAACGCCCGAACCTGGAACAGTTTTTTGGTGGCGTTGTTGATGAGTTCAACGGTGCCATCTTTTTGAAATGCAATCAGTGCGATGCCAATGTGTTGGATGACTGTTTGCAGATAGAAAAAATTCTCTTCTTTTTCGGCCCGGACAGACTGAAAATCTTCGATGACCTCGTTGAATGACTTTTTCAGTTTGTCAAACGAAGAATCGGTGCTTTCTATCTGAAAGGTTCTGGTGAAATCGGAGTACCTGATGGATTCCAGGAAATTATTGAGTATGCGATTGGTTCGATCCACGTAAAAAATCATGGCTACAATCTGAAACAATACCAACAATCCCGCCAGAATAAGGGTCATGGTCAGTTCGGTATAGTACCAAAGATAACTGAGTCCGAAAATAGAAGCTGTCAGCAACAGACTTCGGATGATGAAATTGGTTCGAAATGAATTAAAGCCCATATTTTTCCATTCTGCGATAAAGAGAAGTCCTTGTCAGTCCCAAATCGGAAGCGGCCTTGGAAATGTTTCCGCTGTGCATTCGCATGACTTTTTTAATGACTGTTTGTTCTATCTCTTCCAGGTTGTAATTGTCAAAATCAAAGGCATCGCCCGAACTTCCGTGTGCCGACAGGTGGAAGCTGTTTTCATCCAGATTTTGTGAATCACTCATGATGACTGCCCTTTCCAGAACATGTTGAAATTCGCGCACGTTACCGGGCCAGGGATAGGAATTGAATTTTTTGATGACCGGGCCGGAAAGTTTATTGATTTTTTTGTTGTACTTGCGGGCATAAATTTTCAGAAAATGGTCTGCCAACAAGGGAATGTCTTCAGGGCGCTCTCGCAGGGGCGGTATTTCAATCTCAACGGTATTGATTCTGTAGATTAAATCCTGCCGGAACTTATCTTCAGCAGCCATTTGTTTTAACGCCATATTGGTGGCACTGATAAGACGAATGTCAATGGGTTTTGGCTTGTTGGCCCCCACACGCGTAACCTCTCTGCGTTCGAGTACAGTTAATAGCTTGGCTTGCATGGGCACTGACAAGTTTCCTATTTCATCCAGGAAGATGGTGCCTCCCGAAGCCAGCTCAAAACGTCCGGGGCGATCGGTTTTAGCATCTGTAAAGGCACCTTTTACATGACCAAAGAGTTCGCTTTCGAAAAGGCTTTCGCTCAGTGCGCCCAGGTCAACACTAATAAAGGGTTCTTCTTTGCGAAGCGAATGACGGTGCAATGCACGTGCTACCAATTCTTTGCCTGTTCCGTTTTCGCCCAGAATCAGAACATTTGCATCGGTGCCTGCCACTTTTTGGATGGTTTTAAAGACTTGTTGCATTCCGGGCGATACCCCGATGAAATCGGCAAAAGGCTGATCCATGATGGTGTTGATCTCCTTTTGCTTTTCTTTTAAATCGCTTGCTTCACGTTTGGAGCGATTGAGTTTTATGGCGGATGAAATGGTGGCCAAAAGCTTTTCGTTTTGCCACGGCTTAATGATGAAGTCGGTAGCCCCCGATTTTATGGCCTGAACAGATTTTTCAACATCTCCGTAAGCGGTAATGAAAAGCACCACGGCTTGTGGGTCTATTTCAAGAACTTTTTCCAGCCAGCGAAAACCTTCTTTTCCGCTGATGGCATCCTGCGTGAAGTTCATGTCGAGTAAAACCACGTCAAAATCGGTTTCCTTCATGTGGGCAGGAATATTTTCCGGGTTGGTTTCCGTAGTGATTTGTTCCACATGGGGACGAAGCAGCAGTTTCAAGGCAAACAGAATATCTGTATTGTCATCCACTGCCAGTATTTTTCCTGTTTTATGTGCCATAACCGGTGTTTTATTTTGTGTATTGAGTTGTTAATATTGGGGTTCACGTTTTCAAATGTATTAAAAAATTGTGCATATTTGAAGGAAAATGTTCGATATCGAACAACCGTTTCCTGAAATTAAAGTGCAGTAAAAAGGAGATTGTACGTAAGTGTCAGATTAATAGTTTTTTGCTTCTTTTGGTCTGGTTTGTGATTTGAATTTTAACGACAAAATTGAGATTTATTTTTGCAAACCTTTTTTAAATCCTTGATCGAATGAAACTTGTACTCATAATTATTTCATGGTGGTGTGAGATTGTTATGGTTAATCAGGTTTTATTGTAATATTTGATTGATTTACTGCATGTGAGTTATTTATGAGAATACGCAGCACTGAAAGAGAAGACTCCGAAGTGTACGCGAACGAACGTGTAGTGTCCATTATCGAACATATCTGTTTTTTATGATTCATACCAGAAATTTGCAAAAGTTTTATCGTAGGGGGAATAATGAAAAATATGTTCTCCGGAATATCAATATCGATATTGAAGAGGGAGAGTATGTTGTTTTCATTGGTTCATCGGGGAGTGGTAAAACTACCTTGCTTGGGCTGTTGGGGCTGGTGGAGGAACCCTCGTCGGGAGAGATATTTTTTCGGGGCGAAGAAGTATCCGGAATTTCCGAACGTCGGCGTAACCGCATTCGCAGGGATCACATTGCTTTTATTTTCGAACACATTCATTTGATTGAGGAACTCACCATTTATGAGAATATTGAATTGCCTTTGTTGTATGTTTCTAACAGCCGAAAAGAAAGGAAAAAGATAGTTGAAGAATTGCTCGGCAGGTTCCGATTAGCTCATTTGCGAAAGCAATATCCGGGCAATTTTGGAGATTTTGTTCAGCAAAAGGTGGCCCTTGCCAGAGCTTTGAGTTGTACTCCGGATGTTTTGCTGGCAGATGAGCCTACCGGACGATTGAGCTCGGGGGAAAAGGAGGAATTTATGGAGTTGTTGAGACAATTGAATGAAGAGGGGCAGACCATTGTCATGGCCACGCATTCGAGGGATGAAGCTCGCCATGGACAAAGAATTATTCAACTTTTCGACGGGCATGTGGTTTCATCGGCCTCCGGCAGGGGTTAAATAAAGAAGGTTGGAGTTTAAGGGTTTGTAATGAAATAAATTGACAGATTTAACAAGTTTAAAGCGTCAGGTTATTTCGGCACAACCCCTAAGTGGGATGGCATTACAAAAAGAATTATGAGGATTTTAAACTACATAAAAATATCGCTTCGTACACTTTTTTTACATCGGGGGTTTTCGTTGCTTACCCTTCTGGGACTTTCGGTAGGCATCGCAATGAGTATTTTTGTGCTGGAGTATGTGTTTTATCAGTTCTCGTTCGACAAACATTACGATCGTTATCAGGACATATACCGGGTAATTACCTCCGGGAATATGGAAAATGAAAAAGTAAATGCAGCCCTTTCTCCTATGGTGTTGGCATCCAGACTGGATCAATATCCCCGGGTGGAGTCGGTGACCCGCATAGTGGACGGGAATGAGGTTCCGGTGTACAGCGAGTTCGGAACTTCATTTGAATCAGAAATACTCTATGCGGATTCTTCTTTTTTTGATGTATTTTCAAAAACCTTTTTGCTTGGTAGTCCCCGGAGTTGTCTTTCCGATTCATCCTGTGTGGTTATTTCCCGTTCTGCAGCATCGCGCCTTTTCGGAGACAGAAATCCTCTGGATCAGGAGATCCGTATCAATGAGAACCGGAAGTATAAGGTAAAAGGAGTATTTGAAGATGTTCCGCAAAACAGTCATTTGCAGTACGACTTTGTCCTTCCCTTTTCGGTAATGGAGCAGCAGCTGAGAGATTATTACGGTGAAAGTTATTCCAGAATGATTGAAAGCTGGTTTTCTTTAGTTTGTTATGTGTATGTAAAAATGGTTCCTGATTCAGACACCCATGCTTTGGAGAAATCTTTTGCAGGAGATATCCGGATCGCGATAGAAGAGGAAGATATGGCCATATTTTCCGGGGAACGGAAAACCAATCTGGATTTTAGTTTTCAGCGACTGGATCATATTTATCTGTTTTCGAATCAGGATTTTGAGATAGGGAAAACCACCAATCAGGCTTATGTTTTTATTTTTCTTGGCGTGGCGTTCTTTATATTATTGGTCACGGCCTTTAATTTCATGAACCTCACCACTGCCAGAGCACTGGAACGTGCCCGGGAGGCTGGTGTGAGGAGACTGTTTGGTGCACGGCGGTTCCATTTGGCCGGACAATTTGTGAGCGAGTCGGTATTGTTTAGTCTGGTGGCCCTCTTTTTTGGCTTGGTAATGGTTGAGTTGTTGCTGCCTGTTTTTAATAATTTATTTTTGGTTGAGTTTTTTGACAAGAGTTACCGGCAGTCTCTGGATTTTCCTGTGGTTTTAATCGTAACCCTGGTTGTGGGTTTATTGTCAGGGATTTATCCGGCTTTTGTTTTTTCCAGGATAAAGGCTTACCACCTGCAATCGGGATACACCAGGTTTTCCTCCTATCCGGGTCTTTGGGTAAGAGGTTTGCTGGTGATGATTCAGGTTTTTGTAGCTGTTTTTGTTTCCATTGCTGCTATAGGGATGTTTCGGCAACTCAGTTATGTATCCCAAAAAGACCCGGGTTTCGATTTCGAACAGATTGGCCTGCTGGAACGAGTCCGTCATCTCGGAGATAAAAGAGATTCGGTTTTCCGTGCAATAGATAGTCTGAATATCGTTGAAAGCAGTAGCAAGTTGTATTTCAATCCGGGTGAACCTGTCTCAATTATGTCTTTTAGTCGGTCGGACGATAGCAATAAGCTTTTTTTGTTGGAGGTATATCCTGTGGATAGTACTTTTTTCCGTACAATGGGGGTCGGACTGGAAGCTGGCAGTGCAGAGATGAAAGGAGCCGGGGAAATAGTTGTGAATCGGCAGGCTGCCCAATTGCTGGGAGATGACTTGGTCGGCACAAAGATTTTTACCGTGGCCCGCGAAGCTTCAGACAGGAGAGAGTTTGAGATAAAAGGAGTGGTTTCAGATGTGCATACAGCCGGCTGGAAACAACCCCTGCGCCCGGCGCTGTTTATTTCTGCCGGAGAAGAAGACAACCTGGCAGCCTTTGCGGTGCGGTATCGTGAGGGGCAATGGGGGCAAACTCAAACTGCCCTGAAAGGTATATGGGAGAATGCCAATGCAGGAATTCCTTTTAAGGCTGATTCTTTCGAAGGAAAAAACAGAAGTTTTTACGGTGAAGACTACCGGTATATGTCTCTGGCCTGGGCTTTTGCCTTGCTGGTGGTGATTATTGCCACCCTGGGAATGACGGGGTTCGTCTCTTTTCTTCTGGCAACCCGTCAGCAGGAGTTATATCTGCGGAAAATTACAGGTTTTCCGGATATTCATAATATTCGTATTCTGTTTTCCGGTTTTTTTCTATTTGTATTTTTTGGAGTTGCTTTGGCGTTTCCCGTTTCCCGGGAAATACTGGACAGCTGGTCCCGGACTTTCATAACCCAATACGAATTGGATTATCTTTGTTTTATCATTCCTTCGCTGATGATGCTGTTTATTGCAGTTGGGCTGGCCTTTTGGGGGGCACGACGATTGTTGTCCAAAATGTCTCTTCATCAGTTCTGATGTCAATTGCTGGCCCCGGGCAGATAAAATAACGATCTGATGTATTCAATGTAATAAATCCTAAGGGTTTTAAAAAAAATCAATATATTTGCGCGTTTAGTAAAACGTACATGAATTTGAATTTATAAAAATAGCTACAAATGCAGAACAAAGGAGCGATCAGACTATTCGCCATATTGCTGGCACTGGTTAGTTTGTATCAGTTGATCTTTACCTTTCAGGCACGTCGCGTAGAAAATAATGCTGAGGAAGTTGCTCAGCAAAAAGCCGGCGAAAACTCTGAATTGGTAAGTGAGTACAAATTTCAGTATCTCGACTCTATGAAGAGTGAAGTAGTGTATAATTTTCTTTTTGGATTAAGAGAATATACCTACCAGGAGTGTAAGGAGCGTGAAATAAATTTTGGTCTCGACCTTAAAGGGGGTATGAATATGATCCTTGAGGTGCGTGTGGCTGATATTGTCAAAGCACTTTCCAATTACAATCAGGATGAAAAGTTTAATAATGCCATTAAGTTGGCGCGTGAACGTGAAAAAGAGTCAACCCGTGATTTTATTTCGCTCTTTGGCGAAGCATTTGAAGAGGTAGCTCCTGAAGGACGGCTTGCTGCAATTTTCAATACGGTTGAGTTAAGAGAGCAGATCGACTACAACTCAACCAATGAGGAAGTAATTAAAGTTATTCGCGAAGAGTCCAGAGGTGCCATCGAAAATGCCTTTAATATTCTTCGTACCAGGATTGACCGTTTTGGCGTGGCACAGCCAAATATTCAGCGCCTTGAAGAGGCCGGCCGTATTTTGGTTGAATTGCCCGGAATTACCGATCCGGAGCGTGTTCGTGATTTGCTTCAGGGAACAGCCAACCTGGAATTTTGGGAAGTTTACAATCAGGATGAGATTTTTGAGGCGCTGATGGAAGCGAATCAGGTGATTGCTGAGGTAAATGCGCTCAAACAGACTGATGTTGATACCTCTAAGGTGGTTCCTGAAGTTCAGGCAGAAGAAGATGGTGAAGATGTTGCTCTTTTGGATGAAATTGAAGGAGATTCTCTGGATACAGGCGACCAAGAACGTGTTGAGTCTTTGTTCTCACATCTTGCACCGTCCGGACGTCCTTCATCTCCGGTTGTTGGTCTGGCTACTTCACGTGATACCGGTAAGGTAAATACTTATCTTGCAATGGAAGAGATTGAGTCTCTTTTGCCTCGGGATGTCAGATTCCTTTGGACTGTTAAGCCAATTCCCGGAAGCGATGCGCAGTACTGGACCAATCAGCCATTCAATGAAAACGATGAGCTTTTCCAGCTGATTGCCATTAAAGTAAGTAGTCATGACGGACGCGCACCACTCGAAGGTGATGTGGTTACCGGCGCCCGTGCTATCACCAGTCAGAGCGGAGCTTACGAAATTGAGATGTCAATGAATGGTGAGGGAGCCAAAACATGGGCCCGTCTTACCAAAGCCAATATTAAGAAATCAATAGCCATTGTTTTGGATGGGTATGTGTATTCATTCCCTACTGTTCAGAACGAAATTACCGGTGGCCGCAGTTCTATTACCGGAGACTTCACTCCGCAGGAGGCAAAAGACCTTGCCAACGTATTGCAATCCGGTAAAATGCCTGCTCCTGCACGAATCGTTGAAGATACGGTTGTTGGACCATCCCTGGGTGCTGAGGCTGTTGATGCCGGATTTAAGTCTTTTATCTGGGCTTTTATTGCCGTACTTATCTATATGGTGTTGTACTATGGCTTTAAAGCCGGATTGGTTGCCGACCTTGCATTGGTTGCCAACATGTTCTTTATTATGGGGGTTCTGGCTGCTTTTAATGCCGTGCTGACGCTTCCAGGTATTGCCGGTATCGTGCTGACCATTGGTATGTCGGTGGATACCAACGTGCTGATTTACGAACGAATACGGGAAGAACTAAAAGCAGGAAAAGGTTTGAAGCTGGCCATTTCTGATGGTTACCGGAATGCTTTTTCTGCCATTATTGATGCCAACGTAACCACCTTCCTTACCGGTTTGATTCTGTTTTTGTTTGGTACCGGACCGATTAAAGGTTTTGCAACGACCCTGATGATTGGTATTGCTACTTCTTTCTTCTCAGCATTCTTTATCACTCGCCTTGTTTATGAGAGCCTGTTGAAATCGAAAGTTGATATTAAGTTTGGTAGCGAATGGACCAAAAACCTTTTTAAAGGTGCACACATTCTCTTTATTGAAAAGCGTAAGTTTTTCATGATTATTTCTGGTGTTATTATTCTCCTTGGCGTTGCATCACTCGGAATGAGAGGTCTTCAGCAGGGTATTGACTTTACCGGAGGTCGTTCTTTTGTCGTTCGCTTCGAAAATCCTGTTCCGGCCACTGAGATTCAATCCACCCTGACAGATGCTTTTGAAGGAGCTACCGTTGAAGCCAAGACTTTTGGTGGTGACAATCAGATTCGCATTACTACTAACTATTTGGTGGACAGTGATTCCGAATCAGCCGATCAGGAAGCTGAGACAAAGCTTTACGAAGGGTTGAAGCAGTATGTCAGAGCCGATGTGGATCGCGACACATTCTTGTCGGAGCATCGGATGAGTTCTCAGAAAGTAGGGCCTACCATTGCCGCCGATATCAGAAATAAAGCGGGATATGCCATATTCTTCTCGTTTGTGGTTATTTTCCTCTATATTCTGATACGTTTCCGTAACTGGGAGTTTGGTCTTGGTGCTTTAGGTGCTGTGGTACACGACGTTTTGATTGTATTGGGTGTCTTTTCAGTGCTTTATTCATTCATGCCTTTCTCCATGGAGATTGACCAGTCGTTTATTGCAGCCATCCTTACCGTAATTGGTTATTCTATCAACGATACCGTGGTAGTGTTTGACCGTATTCGTGAGTATCGCGGACTCTATCCGAAGCGTGACCTGAAAGAGGTATTTAACCTGGCGATGAACTCGACCATCAGCCGTACCTTGAATACCTCATTGACGACTCTGGTGGTATTGCTGGTTATCTTTACTTTTGGTAGCGAGGTTATCCAGGGATTTGTATTTGCACTTATTGTTGGTGTTGTTGTGGGTACTTACTCATCTCTTTTTATCGCCTCTCCTATTGCGTTTAATTTTATTGAAAAACGCATTGCCAACAAGGCAAAAAAGAAGAAATAAGCTTCAGAAGAGAATTCTTTTAGATATTGTTATTTTATCCCCGGTTTGGTCTATCGAAACCGGGGATTTTTTTTTATATCTTTGAACTCAAATAGCGATGATATGGTGACATTTCTTTTTGGAATTTCCATGGGAGAGATTATTATAGTCTTTCTGGTAATACTCCTGCTCTTTGGGGCCAATAAGATTCCCGAATTTGCAAAAATGCTGGGCAAGGGGATGAATGAGTTTCGTAAGGCCACGGAGGATTTGAAGCGTGAATTTAACGAAAACACCAATGACCTGAAGGATGATCTGGTGGAGGCACGAAAATATATCAATGAGCAGGGGCAGGAAATTAAAGAGGATATTCAACGTGCCGGCAAAGAGGTGAAGGATGATTTTGAAAAAACTGAAAAAGATTTTGAAACAAAGGAGCATCAGGGCCCTGAAGATGTTGTTGGAGAGATAGATGAAACATCCCGCAATGTTTATGGAATTAGCCACGAGGGGAAGAGAGATGAGGCGGGAATCAAGGATGAAAACCCTAATCCCGATGAGTCAACAGACGATGAAGAAACCTCTTCTGATAAGCGAGACAAGTAATTTTTGTCCTTTTCATAAAGAAAATTACCCTTGGAATATTTTCTTTTGGATTTATGAGTGTAATATAAAAAGGTATATTTTTGCAAAAAAATCAAGGCCTTGAAAATTTTTGTACCGGAATTAAGGGTTTGTAATGAAATAAATTGACAGATTTAACGAAGTTGTTTTGTTCTTTACCGACTTAATGGATTTTCAAGGAAGTTAAAGGACAAAAGAACAAGTCTAAAGCGTCAAGTTATTTCGGCACAATCCCTAACCTGTTGTTAATGAGGATTCAAAAATTTGCAATAATGAAGAGTTTTGCAATAAAGATGTTTTTAGACTGAACTCATTTATGTCAGTAGTCCATGTATTCCTTCATGGTAATCAAAAGATGGCTTAAGTTTATATTCGCATGTGTGTTTTTAGAGATTGCTTCGAGGATCCATGGCGAAGCAACCTCTATTGACAAACAATCAACTTTAAACTATAAAGCAAAAGATTTACAAGAGGTTGATTTATAGTCGATAATAGTTTAAAAATCATTAATTATTACTGACCGAGAAAACCTGGTTTTTAAGGAATGATTGCTTATCCGAAAATCGGGAATGATTGTTTCGCTGGCAATGACGCTGTCCCCGAGACCCGGTAAATTTTTCTTTGGAACATCATTGCCAATCGCGGCCAAAAGGAAAGCAATTCCAGTTTTTTCTCTGATACCAGTAATTTGCATCCACATTTTTTTATGGAATTTAACTCCTATTTTTTGGTTCTTGTCGGTTTTGTATTGTTGTTTCTTTGTGGGAACTGGTTGGTACGTGGTGGTGTTGAACTATCGCGTCATTTTCACGTCAGTCCTTTGGTGGCAGGACTCACAATTGTGGCCTTCGGAACATCTGCGCCCGAACTGTTTGTAAGTGTGAAGGCGGTTTATACCAATTCTCCTGATATATCCATCGGAAATGTAGTCGGTTCAAATATTGCCAATGTAGCCCTCATTTTGGGGGCCGTTGCCATTGTTTTTCCATTGCGCGTAAAAAGACCTTCTATTCTCAACGACTGGCTGGTAATGATGTTCTCATATTTGCTTCTATTCTTTTTTCTGAGAAACGGATTGCTTGAAGTTTTTGAAGGAATTGCTTTTGTGCTTCTTATCGTTGGGTACATCATCTGGTCAATATGGTCTTCCAGGCGTCAGTCTGCCAAAGCAGATAAGGTATTCCCCGAACCAACATTGAAAATTGTTCATGCAATTGGGTTGGTTTTGATTGCCGTAATCGGACTTTACTTTGGAGCTGAGTGGTTGGTGAAAGGGGCCGGCGATCTCGCTATTGGATGGGGCGTTAGCGAACGGGTCGTTGGCATATCGGTTGTTGCCTTTGGAACCAGTGTGCCTGAGTTGGCTACGTCTCTGGCTGCTGCCTTAAAAAAAGAGATGGATATTTCTATTGGAAACATTATTGGATCCAATATTTTTAATGTATTTTCTATTTTGGGTATTACCGCCATATTAAAACCGCTGGAGGTTTCTTCAAGAGTGGTTACTTCAGATATGGTCTGGATGACCATTGTGGCTGTATTATTGCTCCTTTTTATGATGCCACTTCGAAATGGGGTAATATCCCGATGGAAGGGGTCTTTTCTGTTAATGTTCTATATTGGTTATATTTGGGTTTTATTTGTTTCGTGAATATGGTAGAAGGCATAAATATACAAAAGCAATATGGGGATCTTAAAGTTCTTAAAGGGATTGATCTCAAGATTGATAAAGGAGAAATTGTGACTATTCTTGGCTCCAGCGGAGCGGGTAAAACGACTCTCTTACAGATATTGGGCTCACTCGATAAACCCACGGATGGCAATGTTTTTATAAATGGAACCAATATCAGTACATTGAATGGCAATCAACTGGCAAAATTTCGCAACGAACATATCGGTTTTGTTTTCCAGTTTCATCAGCTTTTGCCTGAATTTACAGCCCTCGAAAATTGTATGTTGCCCGGCTTAATTGCCCGTCGTTCCGAGAAGGAATCTAAAGAACGTGCCCTGAAATTACTTAATTATCTGGGCCTCTCAGACCGGTTGGAGCATAAACCTGCTGAGTTGAGCGGAGGAGAAAAACAGCGGGTGGCGGTAGCTCGTGCCCTCGTGAACGATCCCTTAGTGGTTTTTGCTGATGAGCCTTCAGGAAACCTCGATTCCAGAAACCAGGATGAATTGATGGAATTGTTTGTCGATCTGCGTAAACAGTTTAATCAGACCTTCGTCATTGTTACACACGATCAACATCTGGCCGATAAGGCCGACCGTACCATTCACATTGTTGATGGTGTAATTTTGGATTGACATACTGGATACGGATCCATATTTCTGGGATCACCACAATCTGTTAACAATCAGAATTACAATAGTCAATGTTTAATCCCGATGAAATCAGAGATTTTTTAAATGAAAAGGCCTCCTTTTATGAGGCTCGCTGGTTTATTGACGAAGATCCGGTGCAAATACCTCATTTGTTTACCAAAAAGGAAGATATTGAGATTGCGGGTTTTCTGACAGCCACATTGGCCTGGGGACAGCGACGCATGATTCTGAAAGCCTGCCGGCAACTGATGGAGCGTATGGATATGTCGCCCTTTGATTTTCTGATGAATGCCGCGGACAATGAACTACAGGTGGCAGATGACTTTGTTTACCGCACATTTAACAGTATTGATGCTACCTATTTCCTAAAGTCTCTGGCTCATATTTACCGCGAGAAAGCGGGACTGCAAGCGGTGTTTTCTCATGGATACAGGCACGGAGGTGTGGCTGAAGCTCTGATTCATTTCAGACAGGTTTTTATGTCTTTCGGGCCTCCCGACCGAACGAATAAACATGTTGCGAATATTTTGAAGAATTCTTCCGCCAAGCGTTTGAATATGTACCTGCGGTGGATGGTGAGAACCAATTCGCCTGTGGATTTTGGGTTGTGGACGGATATTTTAATGTCAGACCTGTTGATTCCTCTGGATGTGCATGTGGGAAGGGTTGCGCAGCAGTTGGGGTTGTTGAGCAGGAAACAGCAGGATTTTAAAGCGGTACGGGAGCTGACTGATAAGTTGGTGGAATTCCGGCCTCAGGATCCTGTCTTTTATGATTATGCTTTGTTTGGACTTGGGGTTTACGAGAATTTTTGATGGTAATAATGTATGAGTCCGGTCTAAAAAGCATCTTTATTGCCAAACTCTTCGTTAATGAAAATTTTTGAATCCTCATTAACAGAAGGTTAACTCCGGCACAAAAATTTTCAAAGCCTTGATTTTGGCAAAAAT
>Ga0163225_100259_pt1 | contig 16519 bp, 12 predicted proteins | sample MSEWel2016_04_06_2_FD_113145 | JGI IMG/M metagenome (GOLD analysis project Ga0163225, IMG submission 113145) | Subsurface microbial communities from deep shales in West Virginia, USA - MSEEL Well Study Marcellus 5H_2016_04_06 ... | reverse complement strand
AGGGGGCTGTAACCCCTCGTCTCTGACGAGAATTCCCAATGACACCAATTATTGAGAAAGCGGTGTGCCGATATCCATTTTTTTGTCGTCAGGAGACGACGGGAGGAAAGCCCCTCGTGCGGAAACGAGGGGTAGTATGGGGCAGACAGAGGGCAGTGCGGAATCGAGGGGCAGAAAAAAAGCCCGCAACCAGTTTTTTGATTGCGGGCTTTAATATTGTTATCTGAACGTTTAGTTCTTGTTCATGGCTTTTTTCACCACAGCTTTGAAAGCATCGGGATGATTAACAGCCAGGTCGGCAAGAACCTTACGGTTGATGTCGATATTTTGCTCTTTCATGAGTCCCATCAGGCGGCTGTAAGAGATACCTTCCAGACGGGCAGCAGCGTTTACACGCTGAATCCACAGTGAGCGGAAATTTCTTTTCTTGGCTTTACGGTCGCGGTAGGCATAAACCATACCTTTTTCCCAGGCGTTTTTGGCAACTGTCCATACATTTTTACGACGGCCAAAATACCCTTTGGTGAGTTTCATCACCTTTTTTCTTCGTGCTCTTGCAGCAACAGCGTTTACTGATCTAGGCATTTTTTACTGTTTTTTAGAATGGTTAGCGTCCCTTTCGACGGGATCTTTTAGCTAAGTCATTCAACGATTAAAAATAATTTTTAAGCAACTTTTGTTAGATTTCGAGAAACTTTCAATGAGATTTATACATTCTAATGTCTAACCTCCAGCTTCCAGCTTCCAGCTTCTAATTTCTAACCCCTAAATTACTTCATGGCAAGTTGAAGCTTCACGTTGTCACGGTCTGCTTTGTGTACCTCACCAAAATAAGTCAGGTTACGCTTTCTTTTAGTTGCCTTTTTAGTCAGAATGTGACTTTTAAAAGCATGCTTACGCTTGATTTTTCCGCTTCCAGTGATTGAAAAACGCTTTTTAGCACTGGAATTCGTCTTCATTTTTGGCATTGTTCTATATATTAAGTTCAAAAAATAGACAACTACTTTTTCTTCTTGGGCGAAAGAAACATGGTCATGCGTTTTCCTTCCAGTTTAGGCATTTGTTCCACTTTTCCTAATTCTTCAAGATCCTGTGCCAGGCGGAGCAATAATATCTCACCTTTTTCCTTAAACAGGATACTACGTCCTTTGAAGAATACGAAAGCTTTTACTTTGTCGCCATCATTCAGGAATTTTTCGGCATGTTTCAGCTTAAAATTGTAGTCATGTTCATCGGTATTGGGGCCAAACCTGACCTCTTTAACCGAAACCTGAACTGCATTTTGCTTCTGTTCCTTTTGTTTCTTCCTTTGTTGATAGAGGAACTTTTGATAATCAATGATCCGACATACCGGTGGATCGGCTTTTGGAGAAATTTCTACCAAATCCAATTCCAGTTCATCAGCCAGTTTCATGGCATCCGGTGTCGGGTACACCCCGGGTGTCTCAAGGTTATCACCTACCAGTCGTACCTGAGGTACGCGGATTTGACGATTTGTCCTGTACCTGAGTTCATCTTTGGGGTTGCGTCCGGTATTTTTTCTTGGTCTTCCTATATCTAAACCCTCCTTTACTTTTAATTATACAATTAAATTATTTATTCTTAAGGCTTTGTCAGCCCTTCTTGTTAAATTTTTTATCTCCCTCCTTGGGAGGGATTAAGGGAGGCCTTTTTACTCCCCTCCTTGGGAGGGGCCGGGGGAGGCCTTATCTCCCTCCTTGGGAGGGATTAAGGGAGGCCTTATTTCCCTCCCTGGGAGGGGCCGGGGGAGGCCTCAATCTCCTCAAGCAGTTTCTGTTCTTCTTTCTTGATGAAAGCAGAAAACTCTTCAAGTGTCTGTACTCCCTGGTCTCCTTCTCCCTGACGACGAACTGAAACCTGGTTGTTTTCGGCTTCTTTTTCTCCGACAATCAACAGGTAAGGGATACGTTTTAATTCGTTGTCGCGTATCTTTTTACCTATCTTCTCATTACGGTCGTCTAACACGGCGCGAATATCGGAATTATTCAGGAAATTTAAAACATTTTTTGCGTATTCGTTGTATTTTTCACTGATGGGCAGTATTACCGCCTGTTCCGGAGTCAGCCACAAGGGGAATTTTCCGGCGGTATGCTCTATCAGAACCGCAACAAAACGCTCCATACTTCCAAATGGCGCTCTATGAATCATGATGGGGCGATGTTTCTGGTTGTCCTGACCGATGTATTCCAGTTCAAAACGTTCCGGCAGGTTGTAGTCAACCTGAATGGTTCCCAACTGCCATTTTCGTCCGATGGCATCGCGTACCATAAAATCCAGTTTGGGGCCGTAGAATGCAGCTTCGCCTGTTTCCACTACGGTTTCCAGTCCTTTTTCATCACATGCCTCAATGATAGCCTGTTCTGCTTTTTCCCAGTTTTCATCCGAGCCAATGTATTTTTCTTTATTACTTGCATCGCGCAAGGAAATTTGGGCAATATAATCGTTAAAATCCAGTGCTTTAAATATGTAAAAGATAATGTCGATTACTTTTTTAAACTCATCTTTCAACTGGTCGGGACGACAGAAAATGTGTGCATCGTCCTGGGTAAATCCTCTTACACGTGTTAAACCATGTAACTCCCCACTTTGTTCGTAGCGGTAAACGGTACCAAACTCGGCATATCGCACCGGCAGGTCACGATAGGAGTGAGGTTTGACGTTGTATATTTCACAATGGTGAGGGCAGTTCATCGGTTTGAGCAGAAATTCTTCGCCTTTGGTCGGTGTGTGGATAGGCTGAAAAGAGTCTGCTCCATACTTGGCGTAATGGCCCGAAGTTTCATAAAGTTCTTTCTGACCAATGTGTGGGGTAATTACCTGCTCATAACCATATTTTACCTGCACGCGCTTTAGGAAATTTTCCAAACGCTCACGTAATTTGGCACCTTTGGGCAGCCACAACGGCAATCCCTGGCCTACACGCTTCGAAAAAGCAAAAAGTTCCAGTTCTTTTCCTAATTTTCTGTGGTCACGTTTGGCAGCTTCTTCCAGTTTTTGCAAATATTCTTCCAGAAGTTTCTGTTTGGGAAATGAAATACCATATACCCGGGTCAACTGCTTTCGTTTTTCATCACCACGCCAGTAGGCACCTGCAATGCTCAAAAGCTTGATGGCCTTGATGGGGGCGGTGTTGGGCAGGTGAGGTCCGCGACAAAGGTCGGTGAAATTTCCCTGCTCGTAGAAGGTAATGGTACCATCCTCCAATTCACTGATAAGCTCCACCTTATAGGGATCTCCTTTTTTCTCAAAAAAGTTCAGTGCTTCCTGTTTGGAGACATCGCGTCTTTGGTACTCCATTTTCTGACGGGCCAGCTCCTGCATTTTCTTTTCAATTATTGGCAAGTCGGCATCAGTTAAAACTTCGTCGCCAGGATCCACATCGTAGTAGAATCCGTTTTCAATAGCTGGTCCGATTCCAAATTTCATACCGGGGTAGAGGGCCTCTAAAGCTTCAGCCAACAAGTGTGCTGATGAGTGCCAGAAAGCATGTTTGCCTTCGGCATCGTCCCACTTATGGAGTTTGATATTTGCATCCTCATTGATCGGTCGGTGAAGATCGTACAACTGATCATTCACTGTGATGGCCAAAACCTCTTTGGCCAGACGCGGACTGATGTCACGGGCAATCTCTTCGCCGGTGATACCTCCCGCATATTCACGTACCGATTGGTCGGGTAATGTTATTTTTATCATTATGTTTGTGTTTAGTCTTTTAGAACGTGCAAAGATAACGATAAGGCAGGTAAAATAAAAATGGTGGGGCCCCCTAAATTCCCCAAAGAGCCCCCTAAATCCCCCCCAGAGGGGACTTACAAGGAGGATGAGGCCGCTTAAGTGGTTCCCTAAAGTGCCGTAAAGGGGGTAGGACAAAGGCAATAGCCAAGAGCCAAGAGCCAAGAGCTAAGAGCCAAGAGCCAAGAGCTACGAGCTAAGAGCTAAGAGCTAAGAGCTACGAGCTAAGAGCTAATAGCTAAGAGCTAAGAGCTAATAGCTACGAGCCAACTTTTGCGAATTAATGTTTTATAGGATACACATTATAATGTAATATGATTCAATTTGAAGAAATCACCCTTTCTTATCCAACCGGAAACGTTTTTTCCAATCTTTCATTTTTTGTGGAAGAAGGGAGCCATGTTTGTATTTCCGGTCCATCGGGAAGTGGCAAATCCTCTGTATTGAAAATTATTCAGGGTTATATTTTGCCTGACAAAGGTAATGTTAAGATAAATGGAACTTCATTAAACAAGAATTCTGTTAAAGAAGTCAGATCCATTATGACTTATGTTCCTCAGAATATTAATTTGCCCGTATCCAATGGGGAAGAATTACTGAATTTAGTGGGTTCCGGAAACAAAAAGGAAATGACCGGGCGTTTTATTCAAATGTTGGGTCTTGAGAAAGAGATGGTTCGCAGGCCTTTTGATGAGATGAGTGGCGGACAAAAACAGCGTATTGTTATTTCTGTTTGTCTCTCGCTCGACAGAGATATCATTTTGCTGGATGAACCGACCTCTTCGCTTGATGAGGAATCTATCCAAAACCTGATTCGGGTGATAAACGAGTTTGGTGGAAAAACCATTGTTTCGGCTTCACATAATCAAATGTGGATAGAATCAGTGGATAAGGTTGTTGTACTTTAATTGATATGGGAGGGCTAAGGGCATGGAGCATGAAGCATAGAGAAAGGTGAGAGGTGAAAGGGTGTGATGGTTGGAAGGTAAACGGTTGAAGGTAGGGAAATGAAACTCTTGACGGATTGGGTTGAATCTGTTGACAAAAAATACTTTTCTGGCAGTCAGTTTTCCTCACTCACTGGTTGTTAAATGGATACCCGAACCCGCAAAACATTTTCATCTGTGGAATCTGTGGAATCTGTGGACACAACCAGTTGAAAGCAACAACCCGAAGGGCGGTAATTCGTATAATTCGTGGACAACAAAAAAATAATTGCGTAGCAATTAGCGTATCCGGCTAATTTTGATAGTGTTTTATTATATAACCTGTTTGGTTCTGGCTCGTCCAGGTTAGGAGTTATCGAACTTCTTTTAGTCGTTTCGTGGATCCCAAACTAGTTGCGAAGCAACTGCCCAAAGGGCAAAATCTGTGAATAAAAAACAGTTGTGACGCAATAAACACAATAAGAAGTTTACAACGAAAACAGTTACCATTATTTGAGGACAAAATAGTTTATCAATGCAAACAATGATTGACATAAAAATTCAGGATTTGATTTTAGGATTTTCAATTCTTATTATTCCATTCCTGATTTTCAGTTATTACAAGGTAAGGCTGAATCGTGACCTGATTGTAAGTGTAATTCGGATGGTAGTGCAACTATTTCTGGTAGCACTGTATCTGGAGTGGATTTTCGAGAAAAACAGTGCATGGATTAACTCTCTTTGGGTTTTGATAATGATTGTTGTGGGAGGTGGCACTGTTGTAGGGAGGGTTGGCATTTCCCGGAAGCAATTTTTACTTCCTTTTATCTTTGCCGGGTTAGTTTCATTGGCCATTATTGATGGTTTTTTTCTGGGCTTTGTGATAAAAACGGACTATTTTTTCGATGCCCGGTATTTTGTTCCTATCTCCGGTATGGTACTCGGTAATTCTCTTAATCATAATATAGTCGGTTTAACGGCTTTTTTTAAGGGGCTGACCAGGGATAAGGAGTTATACTACTTTCTGCTGACCAATAGTGGCAGTTCACGATTGGCGTTGCGGCCATTTATTCAGGATGCGCTCATAAAAGGACTGAACCCATTACTGGCAACAATGTCTGTTATTGGGTTAATCTCCCTTCCCGGAATGATGACCGGTCAGATTCTTGGGGGTGCTTCACCTGCTGTGGCCATAAAATATCAGGTGATGATTATGCTTGCCATCTTTGTGGGCTGCACACTCACATTGGTTTTGAGTATCCTGTTTTCTAAGAGAATGGTATTTGATGAAATGGGAAATGTAAAAGGGGCCCCCTAAGGGCCCCTAAATCCCCCCAAGGAGGACTTATACGGACTTGTGCGCCGTGAAAAGGGTTCCCTGGATTCCCTCAAAGGAGAGACTTTGTAATGTGTGGCGGAGCAGTAAGCAGAGGGTATGAAGTATGAAGTATGGAGCAGAGGGCTTGACGCCTCATTATCTAATCTCTAACCTCTATCTTCCAACTTCTATCTTCTATCCTCTATCTTCCAACTTCTATCTTCCCCTGTTTTTATCAAAATAAACCTCATTTGAGTTTTGCAATCTTAACAAATTAAACCAAAACCTCTATTGTTTGTTTTTTTGTAGGTAACAGTAGAAAAATATTGTCTGCTGTTATGCAAGGTTTGTTAATTAGGGGTTGCGTAATTTTAAAACTGTAAAAATATTTGCGATCCCCTCTTTTAATGGGGGTGGTTTTGATGAATGATAAAAACGTATGAGTTTAGTTGGTATTTTTAGGGGTATTTTCTTGTAATAAATCGCAAAAAAATGCCTTAGGTTGTTTTTTGAAAGCAAAAAGTTATATATTTGTAACAGAAACCTCCCAAACACCCCCCTCACCTTAATAAAATGCTTAAAAAGACCTGATAAAGGTCATGGTTCTGCTTTGTAGCAGGATTTTATGATATAAATCATGTGTTAAATTTTGATAAACGTTGAAAACATTCATTAAATTAGATTGTTTTCTTAATTGTTCTATTTTTTAATTTTTAAACCTATAATCTATGAAGAAAGTACTTTTAGCACTTTCGTTCCTCATGGTATTTGGGCTTGGTTCTTTATTAGCACAAGCTCAAACCATTAGTGGAACTGTTACGGGAAGTGAAGACGGTGTGCCAATACCGGGTGTTTCCGTTTTTGTCAAAGGCACTACAGTGGGTACAGTTACCCAGGTGGATGGTACGTACACTTTAAATGTACCTCAGAATGCTGAAGTCATTGTATTTTCATTTGTTGGGATGGAAACTCAGGAAGTTCCTTTTGAGGGCCAGACAACGATAAATGTTGGTATGGTTGATGAAGCTTTTCAGATGGATGAAGTTGTGGTAACCGCTTTGGGTATTCGAAAATCGGAAAAAGCATTAGGGTATGCTGCTACATCTGTTGATGCCGAGGAAATTACAAAATCAAAAACTTCGGATATGATGTCTGCCTTGTCGGGTAGAGTCGCCGGCGTTCAGATTGCCAGTACATCTAGCGATCCTGGCGCATCAACAGGAGTTATGATTCGCGGTATTAGCTCCCTCTCTAATGGTGGGAACCAACCTTTGTATGTTATTGATGGTGTTACTATTAATAATAGTTCTACATTTAGCAATGATGCTCTAAATAGTGGATATGACTTTGGTAACGGTGCCAATATGGTGAATCCTAATGATATTGAAAACATTACCGTTCTTAAGGGTGCTGCAGCGACTGCATTGTATGGAAGTAGAGCTGCCAACGGCGTTATTATGATTACGACAAAGTCCGGACAAAAACAAGAAGGAGTTGGGGTTACCGTTGAATCAGGTATTCAGGTTTCAGATATTTTGCGATTACCTGAATTTCAAAATGATTATGGAATGGGATGGAGTGGAGACCATACTTTTATTGAAAATGGTTCATGGGGCCCCAGATTGGATGGTTCCATAAGGCAATGGGGACGTGTGTATAACAATTCCCAAAAAATAAAGCCATTTCTTGCCCAGGAAGATAATGTTCGGGACTTTTTTGAATATGGCTTCCGTTACAATAATAGCGTATCATTTAGTGGTCAGACGGATAAAACTAACTATTACGCATCTTTTTCACAATTAAGTGATGATGGTCTTGTTCCTACTGATGCTGATACTTATGATCGTTATACTTATAGTTTGAATGTTGATCAGAAATTAACTGATAAATTGACTGTTAATAGTAATTTGAAGTATTCTCATTCACGGGGCCAGTTTTCTCCAACAGGGCAAGGTTTGACAATGATTAACTCTATTTATCAAACTCCCAGAGATATTAGCCTTATAAGTTTAGCTGATTACGAAACAGATCCATTTGACCAACTTGGTTATTATTTTACTCCCTATGGAATTGCCAATCCTTATTTTATAATTGACCATGTTGATAATGAATTTAAGAGTAATAAACTTTTTGGAAAAGTACAGTTGGATTATCAACTGACAGAAGGTTTAAGAGCTTCTTATAAACTAGGACTTGATTTAACAAATAGTGAAACCAAGCTTGGTTTTCCTCAGATAGCCGTTGATCCAGGAACTCCCAATGCTGGTCAGATTGATCAAGATGGAAGTGTTACCAAAAGCACCAGTCGGAGAGCCGAATTAGATCATGATGTTAAATTATTTTATGATAAGACTTTCGGTGATTTTGGGTTCAACGGAATTGGTGGCTTAAATCTTAATGAAAGAACAGTATCTAATGTTTCTGCTCAAGTAACAGGATTAGATATTCCTTATTACTATGATTTATCTAACTCTTCAGGAACTCCTGTTGCCGATGAATATTCTTCCATTCGTCGCTTGGTAGGTGTTTATGGTTCTGTGGAGGCTTCATATAAAAGTTTGTTATATGCAACTGTGACAGCTCGAAATGACTGGTCTTCCACCTTACCTAAGGAGAATAACTCTTTCTTTTATCCCGGAGCCACATTAAGTTTTGTATTTACAGAGTTAATCCCGGAAAATAGTATTTTGAGTTTTGGTAAAATGAGATTCGCGTATGGTAAGACCGGACGTGATGCATCACCTTATCAGATTTTGCCATATTTCGTTCAGGGAGAAGTTTATAATGAATTTCAATCAATCAATTTCCCACTTTCGGGATATAATGCCTTTGAAGTAGGTAATGGTTTAGGAAGTTTAGACTTGTCACCCGAAATGTCAACAGAGGCAGAGGTTGGGATGCAACTTGAGTTTTTTGGACGACGTTTGGGTATTGATGCAGCTTATTATAATAAGTCCAGTTCAAAGCAGATTTTTACCGTTGATATGGATCCTGCAACTGGTTATACTAATCAGACAACCAATATTGGTGAAATTGAAAATAAAGGAATTGAATTATTAGTACGTGCTGTTCCTGTTGAAATCGGTGATTTTTCATGGGAAATTTCTGTTAACTACTCTAAAAATGAAAATGAGTTGGTAAGTCTGCCTGAAGAATTAGGAGGCGATGAAGGAGAACTGGATTTGTATGGATTTGGATCCACCAGTGCAAGTACACATTTGGTTGCTCAGGTAGGGAAACCTATTGGGTTATTTAAAGTTACTGTTCCAAAAAGGGACGAAGAAGGGAATGTTGTTGTAAATGCAACTAGTGGATTACCCGTTGCGGCCGATCCCAAAGTTGTGGGTGATGCTAATTATGATTTTATGATGGGGGTTACCAATAATTTCTCTTATAAAAATTTGAGCCTTAGCATTAACTTTGATGTTCGACAAGGTGGTCTGATGTATTCCAGAACTAAAGATATTCTTGCGTTTACCGGGAATTCAATTCAAACTGTTTTCAATGATAGAAAACCATTTCTTGTTCCTAATTCTGTGAATGAGCTAGCTGATGGTTCTTTTCAGGAGAATACAACACCTGTTAATCCTGCTGATTTTTATTCTTATTTTGGTGATGGTGAGGATAAATTGAATGAAAACTTTTTGATTGAGAGATCTTTTGTGAAATTAAGGAATGTTTCTCTCACTTATAAGTTGCCCAAACGTTGGATTGGAAATGGCTTCCTTCAGGATGTTACACTAACTGCTTTTGGAAACAATTTGTTTATCTGGACTCCGCAGGATAACACCTTTATTGACCCTGAGGTTTCAACATTTGGGAATGATCTGGAAGGTATGTTTGGTGAATACTCTGCTAATCCTTCAACAAGAAAGATTGGTGGTTCAATTCAAGTGAAATTTTAAACAGATATGACAATGAAAAAGATATTTATAATTTTATTCATCATTCCGTTGTTATTTACAAGTTGTGAAGATTGGTTGGATGTGAATACAGATCCAAATACGCCGAGTGATGTTCCGTCGGAATTAATCCTTCCAGCAGCAGAAACTTCTATTGCTACTCGTTTGGGAGGTAACATTTTTAATTTCTCCGGGATTTTTGCTCAATATTGGACGCAAGCCCCTGAAGCAAATCAGTATAATAAGATTGATAATTATACTATAACAGCTCCATTTTTGGATACTGATTATAATGAATTGTACGCTGGTGCTTTGAATGATTTGGAACGCATTAAGATTAACGCTTTAGCAGAGGATGCTACGGGTTACTATTTTGTTGCAACGGTACTGCAAGCCTATACTTATCAGATTTGGGTTGATATGATGGGAGATATTCCTTATTCTGGTGCATTGCAAGGAGTTGAAAATAAATTTCCTGCTTATGATAATGCTCAGACAGTATATGAAGGAATTTTGACTGATATTAATGAAGCAATGGACATGCTCACAGAGGATTCTTACATAAGCCCTAAGGATTATTTATTTGAAGGTGATCTTGATAAATGGGTTGCATTTGCTAATTCGCTGAAGCTAAAAATTTATATGCGAGCCAGCTATGCTGTTGATTATTCTGCTCAGATAAGAGCATTGATAGATCAGGATAATTTCATCGTAGAGGATGTTGCTTTTGATGCCTGGCAAGCTGAGGCTTTTAGGTATAACCCTTGGTATGGAACAAATACAATAGGCCTTGGAACTGTAAATAATATTGCTGCGACTCCTATTATTAATTATTTGGAAAGTAAAGCGGATCCTCGATTGGCTGTTTTATGGACCGATGTGGATGGTGCTTATGTAGCTGGTGTTCCTGCCATGAAAGAGGGACTTACTGATGAGTATAGCGCCCCGATTATTGATCCTATTCAACCAGTCTATTTTCTGACTATGTCAGAACTTGAATTGTTTAAAAGTGAAGCTTATTTGAGGTTTTATACTGACGATGCTGAGGCTAAAGCTGCATATGAAAGAGCTATTGATTATAATTTGGCTTTACACGGTTTGGCAGTTAGTGGTTCCACTCTGTATGGAGCAGGAAGGGTTTATGAATGGCCTTCTACAGGAACCCTTGAAGAGAAAATTAAAACAATTGGGATGCAAAAGTGGGTTTCACTCTGTCTGGTTAATAATTTTGAAGCCTGGACTGAAATGCGTCGTTTAGGATATCCTGAATATACAGGTAGTGTAGCTGAAAAGGTTTATGCAGGTGAAACCTATGTTGCTGGTACCTTGATAAGTCCTTCAGGCAATGCTCTTGGGGTTGGCAATTTTATACAACGTCTTCCTTATCCTGAGGAAAGTACTCGATTGAATAATAATGCTCCTGCCCAAAAGGCTCAAACAGAACCAATTTGGTGGGATCAGAAGTAACTAATTCTTAAAATTCTGAAAATATGAAGAATTTAAAATATTTGTCGTTATTTTTTGTCGGTCTGACTGTGTTATTTTCAGGCTGCGAAAAATCAACTTCCACAGAAGATATAAGTAGTATTACACACTTTGTTACTTTTGAATTGGAAGAAGGTGAGGTTGTGATAATTGAAAAGGGTGAGGAATATGTTGAACCTGGATATATTGCTCTTGAAGGAGAGACTGATGTTACGACCAGTGTTCAGGTTTCCGGAGAAGTTGGTGAGAGTTTAGGTGTTTACGAAATAACTTATTCGGCTGTTAATGAGGATGGTTATCCATCCTCTTTAACTCGACAAGTTATTGTATATGATCCAACTTCACCGGAGGATGATATATCAGGAGAGTATATTGCCGAGGTTGTGCGTACGGAGGCTGATGGCACGAACCCACGTCCGCGTACAAACTCATTAGCTATTTCTCAGGTAACTCAGGGAATATTCTATGTTGAAGGATTTTTAGGTAATTATTATTCTATCGGTTCGGAGTATGGTTCGAGCTATAGAATGGATGGATATATTGCCCTAAATAGTGATTACACGATCTCGTTACTTTACAGTCATATTATTGGTTGGGGAGACGGTCTGGAGGATCTTTTAAATGGGACATACGACCCCGTAACCGGTCAGATTTATTGGGAATCTATTTATGCTGGGAGTGATATTTTTGCTGTAACAGCTTATTAGAATGTTCAATATTTTTAGTTATTGAATTAAATAATTTTAAAAGATATGAGAAAAATAATATTATTCGCAATAGTTTTTGGCTTAATTACTTCTTTTTCATCGTGTGAAGAAGATTTTGAGCCGGGGGGAACAGCTGTTGAAGATTTATCTGGTCGGTGGAATGTTCTCTATAATCACGGTGTTTATGGGGAAGATGCATTTGGTTATGGAAAGACTGAGATATTGACTTACAATACAGCTGATAATTCTTCTTCTGAGTTCTGGCTTAGTGATGAAGGTAACTTCTGGGATTATAGAGTCCGTATTCCTGTTGATTTGCAAAATCTTACTTTTGGAACTGAAGATACTGTTGTAAATGCAGTTACTGGTTATGAGATTAAGATTCTTGTGCGAAATGGTAAAATTCTTGAAAATGCTGCAACACCCCCTTCTGGCTTACCTGTTGATAGTATTTATTTTGAACTTTGGTTCGAGGATTTAGAAGGTGGTACTGGCATTGCAAATGATACACTCTTTGTATCAGGATATCGGTACACTGGTTGGGAAGAGGATAACTAATTTTTTTTATTTTTTTAATCTATCTATTATTTCCCGTAATAGTTTTTTGTGAGGGACAGTGCTTTCGGGCGCTGTCTCTTTTTTTTGTGTGAGGCCTGAATTTCCGCGGGGAGGGGTAGGTAGGTAGGTGAGTGTAGGGGTGTGGAAGAGGCTAAGATTGAGGCTGAGGTTGAGATTGAGGCTGAGAATAAATCTTTTTGTTTTGGTCAATCAAACTTGTATCAGGGGTGACAGAAAAAAATGTTTTTTTCATACAGAAAAATTAATCTCTCATTAAATATTCATAAGCCGGAATAACTTCAATTTCTATCTCGTTGTGTATGATTTTATCTTTTTGAGAATGTGTTACAATAAGTCCATCGTGAAAATCTAAAAAATCCATGGCTTCTGTCAACCCTTTTATTTCTCGTTCTAAATTATCGGGCGTTAGCTCATGACAAACCTGAATGATTTCCTGAACTGTGCCATGCTTAAATGCCAGAAAATCACATTCTCCATTGCCTTTATGATCCAAATAGTAGATTTCCTTGTATTTTCGGCGAAGATGCAGAAATATCAGATTTTCAAGTTTTCTGCCTTTGTTCTGATTCGGTTTTGGAGAAATACATTCAAGCATTCCCGGGTCAATAGCGTAAACTTTTTTGGGATTAATAAGTTGTGCTTTGGTTGAGTGGCTAAACATGGGGACAAATGCGAACAAGTAGGAGAGTTCGAGATGTGAAAACCAGGTTAAAATAGTGCTTGTTGCTCCAATAGACAACGGCTGTTTTAATTTGGTGGCAGTTATTCGGTTACTGATGTTTGTTATTAAAAACACGGCCAGTCGTTGCAGACTTTTAATGTCTTTCACTCCGTAACGGGCCACGATATCCCGCATGATTATGTCATCGAATAATGTTGTAAGTTGTTGTTCGTCTTCGGTTTTTAAATATTCCGGAAATCCGCCTTTTGAAAGATATTGATTCAGGGTTTCCTCTGAAGGCTTCAGTTTTTTAAATTTCAGATATTCGCGGAAAGAAAAAGGGAATAATTCCCGTGTAATATGACGACCGGTTAATTTGGAGCCTAATTCCATACTTAGAAGAGCCGCATTCGATCCGGTTACAATGACTTTTATTCCTTCATCCAGTTTTTGGCGAGCATAAATTTCCCATTTATCAATAAGTTGTACTTCATCGAGAAAGAGAATTCTCGTTTGTTGCTTTTCTATGATTGCATCTAATCTTGAAAAATCATTGAACGAAAAATCGTATAATAAGGGAGACTCAAAATTAAGATATAGAATGCTATCGTTCTTTATTTTTTTCATCATTTGCAGCATGAGTGTGCTTTTTCCACATCTTCTTATGCCTGAAATAATAAGAGCATGAGATGGTAAACTTTGCATTTCAGGTAATAATTCTCTGGAAAGTCCGCTGTCGAGATTTTCCAGACGTGCTTTTTGTTGGCTGATAACCTGTTCTAAGGTGCTTTGAAGTATCATTATCGTGAAGTTTGTGTTGTTTTCTGTAAAAATACAAATTTGTTTGATGTAATCAAACAGTTTTGTATCTTGAAAAAATCCATTATTTTGGATGTATTTCATCGAAGAGTGTGTCACCCCGGCCGGGGCTTGTTTCGTTTAACTTGAACAATCTATCTGCCAAACTGCCGCCCCAACCGGGGCTGTCCCATTTTGAACAGGTAAAACGGATGTTCTTAGTGTTTTTCCAATGGAAAAGGAAAAGCTTTGAAATGTATGCACCCATCAATCTGTTTGTTCCAGCCCCGGCGGGGCGACAGTATGGTAGCAAAGGAATGTAACAAGATAAAAGATGAAGCCCCGGCAGGGGTGACAGAAAAATAAATTTTATACGGATGAATGACATCCCGTATCCCAACTACATATTTTTCTATATGCCTTATATGGTTCATTTCGTCAGATAAAAACTTTCCTTTTCTCTTTCATATTCTTCTTTAGATGCTTAAATTGTAATCGACCAAAGGATTAATAATTAATCAAAACAGGCAAATGAATACTGATAATCGGCACATTGTGCATTTCGATCTCGACTCATTTTTTGTTTCGGTAGAGCGGTTGATGAACAGTCGGCTCAATGGGATGCCGGTGATAGTAGGAGGGATGAGCGACCGTGGGGTGGTGGCAGCCTGCAGCTATGAGGCACGGAAATTCGGGGTGCACTCGGCCATGCCCATGAAGCTGGCCCGCCGTCTTTGTCCCCATGCATTTTATGTGCGGGGCGACATGGACGAGTACAGCCGCTACTCACGTATGGTCACACAGATCATTGAAGAGTCGGCGCCTCTGTACGAGAAAGCTTCTATTGATGAGCACTATCTCGACCTTACCGGGATGGATCGTTTCTTCGGCTGCCTGAAGTGGAGTCATGAGTTACGCAGCAAAATTATCCGGGAATCCGGGTTGCCCATCTCATTTGGCTTGTCGGTGAATAAAACGGTTTCAAAGATTGCGACCGGTGAGGCCAAACCGAACGGTGAGAAGCAAGTGTTGTATGAGGAGGTAAAGCCTTTTTTGTGGCCATTGTCCATACGTAAAATTCCGATGATTGGTCCTGCCACCTATAAATTGCTGCGTTCCATGGGTATTGACCGCATCGAAACTCTGGGACGTATGCCGCCTGAGATGTTGCGTCATGCCATGGGCAAGAACGGCCTTGAGCTTTGGCGACGTGCCAACGGCATAGATCTTTCGCCGGTGGAGCCTTATGCCGAGCGAAAATCGATCAGTAGTGAGCGCACTTTTGAGCAGGACACCGGAGATATGAAGATGCTGATGGGGCTGGTGGTGAAAATGACGGAGAAGCTGGCCTATCAGTTGCGGGCCAAGGAAAAACTGACCGGGTGTATCACTGTTAAGATTAAATACAGCGATTTTGATACCCGTACGTTGCAAAAAACAGTGCCTTACACCTCGTTCGACCATCTGCTCATTCCCATAGCCAAAGAGTTGTTGACACGCCTCTATACGCGCCGTGTGATGATACGGCTGATAGGGGTGAAACTTTCACATTTGGTGAGTGGAGCGCCTCAACTCAATTTGTTTGAGGATACGCCTCAACAGGTGCAACTTTACCGGGCACTGGATTATGTGCGCCACCGGTATGGTGCCGGAGCGGTGGGGAGAGCGGTTTGATAACTGCAAAATCCTACTACAGCCTCCGGTTCGGGACACTCTCTCCCGAAGAGCTGGCAGCACAGGCTGCCGCAAAGGGGATTGATGCGCTTATACTTACCGATATCAATAACACTTCGGGGATGTTTGAGTTTGTGCGGGCCTGCCGTGCCAGGAACATTACTGCATTGGCAGGGATCGAGTTTCGCAACAATAACCGATGGCTTTATACCGGTATAGCACTGAATTTTGAGGGGTTTGGTGAGTTAAACCGGTTTTTGAGTTACTATCGGTTGCAACAGCTGCCGTTACCGGCCGAGCCTCCTGTTCTTGAGCATGCGGTGGTGGTGTGGCCCTGGGGGCAGCGGGATCCGTCGCAGTTGCGGGAGCATGAGTATGTGGGGATTCGTCATTTTCAGCAGCGGCAATTGCTTACATCGGCCTGGCGTTATCATCAGGACAGGCTTCTGGTTTGGCAACCTGTGGCTTTTGCCGACCGAAAAGGAATGGAGCTGCATCGGCATCTGAGGGCCATTGACCGGAATACCCTGTTGGATCGGGTTACGACGGAGGATTTGGCATCAGCATACGACTGGATGGTTCCGGAAGGCAAACTGATGGATGCCTTTGCTGATTACCCGGAAATTATAAAAACCACTGAGCAACTCCGGAGCCGGCTGTCGTTTGATTTTGATTTTTCCGGGATAAAGAACAAAAGTGCCTACACCGGAAAGCGT
>Ga0163225_100258_pt1 | contig 16564 bp, 12 predicted proteins | sample MSEWel2016_04_06_2_FD_113145 | JGI IMG/M metagenome (GOLD analysis project Ga0163225, IMG submission 113145) | Subsurface microbial communities from deep shales in West Virginia, USA - MSEEL Well Study Marcellus 5H_2016_04_06 ... | reverse complement strand
GGACCGAATGATCACCCCAGAGATTAGTTCTAACTATTGTTAAAACCTGTAAAACGGCAAATTTATGAAAAAGATTCGGTCTTTTTTAGAAGGCGACCTGTTAAAAAAGGTCAAATCCGGTGGTAGAAAGATACTTACCGGTATTGCGATCGCTCTTGTAGCGACATTTTTAAGTGCCTCCGTCGCGATGGCACAAGATGCTAAAACGGTCAACGGTACGGTGACCGATACTCAAAACGAACCCCTCCCCGGAGTGAATGTGGTTATCAAAGGTACCATGCAAGGTACCATTACCGATGTGGATGGTAACTACGAACTCCAGGCCACAGGGGAAGATGTTCTTCAATTCAGCTTTATTGGCTTTACCGCCAAAGAGGTTCTGGTAGGCGACCAGACCACCATTAATGTTTCACTCGAGGATCAGTTTACCGATCTGGATGAGGTTATTGTGGTTGGTTATGGTGTGCAGCGAAAAAGCGTTGTTACTGCAGCTATATCATCGGTTAAATCTGAAGATCTGGAACGGGGTGCCATAGGTCGCGTTGAGCATGCAATGCAGGGTAAAACAGCAGGGATTTCTGTTTTGCCGGTATCAGGAGCCCCAGGTTCCGGTGTTAAAATCCGAATTCGTGGTACTGGATCCAATGGTAAAAGCGATCCTTTATACATTGTTGATGGTATGAAAACATCCTCTATCAATGATTTGAATCCCAACGACATTGCTTCTATGGAAATATTGAAGGATGCTGCTTCTGCCGCCATTTATGGAACGGAGGGTGCCAATGGTGTGGTTCTTATCACCACCAAAATGGGTAAAAAGGGTGCTGCCAAAGTTAATTACGATTTCCAGTATGGTATTCAGAACCTTTCGACCGGAATGGAACTTATGAATGCTTCCCAATACAAGCAGTTCATGACAGAGGCCGGATTGACCATTGATAACAACGAAGGTTACGATACCGATTGGCTCGAAGAAATATCTGAATCTGCGCCTATGCAACGGCATAATTTGAGTGTCTCAGGTGGGGGTGAAAAGACGACCTATTTGGTTGCCGGCTCGTATCTTAATCAGGAGGGTGCTATTGGAGGTTCCAATGCCGCTTATGAAAGATATACTTTTCGTGTTAATACTAAGAGTGAGGTTAAGCCATGGTTGGAAGTGGGAAATAATTTGAATTTTGCCCATTCAAAACGTCAAATTTTACCCGAAGACGACGAGTACCGCTCCGTGGTCAACAGTGCGTTATTAATGGATCCTTATACACCTGTATTAGAGAAAGGCGTAACACCGGCTATTCAAAGTGAACTGGATAACGGCACGGTTTTTTTAACCAACCCAGCTGGCCGATACTATGCACTCGGACGCTTTGTGACTGGTGAAACAGCCAATCCGGTGGCTTTTATTGAGAATACACACAATGAAGAGATCACCGATAAACTTTTAGCCTCATTCTATGCAACATTAACTCCTTTTGATGGCTTTTCTTTTACCTCCAGGGTTGGGATGGAGTTAAATTTTGTTACCCGTAATGCCTGGTCCCCCAAGTACTACTTTTCAACTGAAAGAAGTAACCAGGTGAATATAGTTGAAGATTGGGTTGATAAATACAGCAATGTGTTGTGGGAGAATTTTGCTTCCTATAATAAAATATTTGGCGAACACGAAGTTACCGGTCTGGTTGGAATGTCCTACGAGGACTTCAGGCATCCTGATTATTATTTAAAATCACAGATGCCCAAAGAGGGGGATGCCTATGCTTATCATGAATACAGTGTAGAAAAGACTACGAACAGGGTAGGAGGTCAATGGGAAGACTTAACCAAAATTTCTTACTTCGGAAGGTTGAGCTATAACTTTAAAAACAGGTATATGCTTGAAGCTACTCTTCGTCGTGATGGTGCCAGTGTTCTTCCGGTAGGTAATCAGTGGGGAAACTTCCCTTCAGTTTCGGCAGGTTGGAATATTTCAGAAGAGGGTTTCTGGGGTATAGATGCCATTGATATGCTGAAGTTACGTGCTAGCTGGGGTGAAAACGGAAGTATCATGAACGTTATCCCTTTTAGTGATAAGGAGTTTTGGGTATCAACGAATATAATGTATCCTGGTGAGGACGAGTCTCTTAATCAGGGGGCTCGAATTGAGAGACCGATTAATCCGGATTTGGGTTGGGAGAAATCAGAACAAACCAATATAGGTTTGGATTTGTATTCACTTAACGGCAGATTGAGTTTTTCTTTCGATTATTACAAAAAGATAACCGATGGTTTGTTGACTGATGACTCTCCAGTCCTTTCTACCGGCTACTATGGAGTTCCATCTATTAATGGTGGTACTGTTGAAAACAGCGGGTTGGAATTCGCATTAGGTTTTGGTGACCAGACATCTGGCGGATTTAAGTATAATTTCAGCATGAATTTAAGTACCTTGAAAAATGAAGTTACTGACTTGGTAAATAATACACCGATACAGGGTGCTGCCTTACGGGGCTATGATTTAACATGGTTTGAGGAGGGAAAACCTCTTTGGTATTTCAGGGGGTATAAAACCGATGGGATTGATCCTCAAACAGGAGAAGTAAATGTGGTTGATGTTTCCGGTGATGGCGAGATTTCAGCTGCTGATATTACTGAGATTGGAGATCCGCACCCCGATTTGTTGTATGGTGCATCTGTTAATCTGGAATATAAGAACTTCGATTTTAATCTTTTTATGCAGGGTGTTCAAGGCAATGACGTGTTTATGGGCTGGTATCGAACCGACCGTCCAACAACCAATAAACCCGAATACTTTTTTACAGATCGATGGACCACTCCCGGAAGTAGTGCTTCAATGCCTGCACCCAACAATGAAAGTAATTACATCTACCGAAGTGATTTGATGGTAGGGGATGGCTCCTACCTGCGCATCAAGCAAATCCAGTTAGGCTATACCATTCCACGCGATGTGGTTAGCAATGCAGGAATTGAGCGTGCACGTCTTTTTGTTTCTTTGGACGACTACTTTACTTTTACGGACTATAAAGGCATGGATCCCGAAGCAGGAAGCAGTGATGACCAGAGACTTGGCATAGATCGTGGATTGTATCCGCTGACCAAAAAGGTTATGTTTGGTGTTTCTGTTACTTTCTAACTTAAAAAGGATTATTGTAATGAAGACTTTATTAAAAAAACACATAATATTGCTGCTAATAATGAGTGGATTAGTAGCTGCATGCTCGGAGGACGAGCTTGTTAAGGATTCAACAGGTCGTTTTGACAGTGCCAATTATTTAACTAGCGAAGCTGAGGCGGAACAGGCTGTAATTGGTATTTATGATTATTTATCAGTGGCCTATAATAACTATAATGATTGGTCCAGTTTGTTTGCTGTAAAAGTATTACCGGCCGATGATGCCTATACGGGGGGAGCTGGTCCTGCTGATGCGCCTAAGTTACAAGATATTGGACGCCTGGTTCATGAAGCGGATAATCCTGCTATTAAGGATGTCTGGCATGCTCTTTATCGCATTGTGAACTCTTCTAATTCTTTAATTAATAATATCAGTGAGGTAGAGAACAAAGAAAGAGTGGTTGCTGAGGCCAAATTCTTCCGAGCCTATGCTTATTTTGAGTTGGTGACGATGTATGGTGCAGTTCCTTATTATACCGTTAATGCTACTACAAAGGCAGAAGAAAGCAAACCCAGAACCGATGTTTCAAGCATTTATTCGGCTATTGAAACAGATTTGACGGAGGCTATTGCAGCACTTCCTCTCAAGAGTGAGCTTCCTTCCCTTCAGAAATATCGGATTTCAAAGGGCAGCGCGCAATCGTTGTTGGGGAAAGTGTACCTGTATCAAGAGAAGTACCCCCAGGCTCATCAAGTGCTTCAATTGGTAATTGATAGCGAGGAGTACGGTTTGGAGGCTGATTATTCTACTATTTGGCTGAAGGAAAATCGGGCAGGTTTGGAATCTGTTTTCGAAGTGCTCTATACCAGTCAGAATGGGCATGATTGGGGTGGACCCTGGGATGGAACAGCTGAATCGAATTTCATGGTGATTTTGATGGGGCCACGCGATGGCGCTTTTAAGAGTCTGGAAGTAATTGGCTTAAATGTTGGATGGGGTGTTAATGTTCCTACCCAGGAAATAGGTGATTTGCTGTATGCAGATGATGGTGTTGCCCGTAGAAATGGATCCGTGATTTCGGAAGATGATTTTGTGGCTAAAGGCGGTGTTGTTGACCATTCATATCCCGATTTCCATTGGGCTCAGTATGATGGATATATTCGGATGAAATATTCGACTGTTGCTACTGAAACCGGAGGACCGGTTGCTGAAGTTAACTATAGTACCCCTTTCAAGATTATCCGTTACGCTGATGTATTGCTAATGGCGGCTGAAGCTTACAATAAAAATAATAAAAGTAGTATAGCGGTTCCGCTTATCAAGCAGGTGCGTGAAAGAGCAGGTGCTACAGACCATAGTTCTTGGGAGAATTTGACCGGGGATGCACTTTTTGATGTTATAGTAAAAGAACGTCAGTTAGAATTGGCATTTGAAGGTCAGCGATACTGGGATTTGGTTCGTTGGGGGCTTGCAGCTCAGGAAATTCCAAATTTTGAACCCAATAAGCACGAACTGTTTCCAATACCAATGGCAGAAATCAATTTGAATACCGCGATTGATTTATCTGATCAAAATCCGGGATACTAAGAACTTTTCGGATTAGGATTTTTTTGTTTCGGTTTTGAACCGACTGGACTGGATAGGATAGGAGACGCTGCCGCAGAATTGGCAGGCGATGGATTCAAGCCTGGAAGAAATGAATTATGGCCCATTCCTTTGACAGAAATATCAGCTAATAATGAAATCAGCCAGGAAGATCAGAATCCCGGTTACTAACCTTTAACCTTAAGAACCGGCCTATATGAAAACAGGGAAGGGCTGTCCGATTCGGACAGCCCTTTTTTTCGGATGGGCTAATTCATTTTCGCACTAAACTGGTAAAAATTGAGATTGGTTTACTATGTTTGTTACAAAAATCTGTCATTGGTAGTGAAACAGTCAGTCCCGTCCAATAGTGTAAGCAATCTTTAATGACAAAAACGCTTCTTGAAACTATAGGGAACCCAAATTGATGGTTTTATAGTTAAATTGTTGTGTCTTTCGGGTTCCGCCTTTTTAGTGAAGGATTGCTCTATGTTTAGGTGTTTTATAGCGGACTGTTATCTTTGTATTTAATAAATCCAAACAGACCCATGATAACCTTTATTTCTTCTATCGTTGCCCTTGTGGCCGGTTTTTTCTTTTACGGAAAGTTTGTTGAACGTTTTTTCGGAGCCTCGGATGACCGTCCCACACCGGCAGTTCAGGTAAACAATGGGGTAGATTATGTTCCCATGCCTACCTGGAAGGTATTTACCATTGAGTTTTTGAATATCGCCGTACTGGGCCCCATCTTTGGTGCTATTCTGGGAGCCATGTATGGTCCCATGGCTTATCTGTGGATAGTGTTGGGATGTATTTTCATGGGAGCGGTACATGATTATTTTTCGGGTATGCTCTCCGTAAGGAGCAACGGTGCCAGTATTCCTGAAATTGTCGGAAAATACCTTGGGCCCGGATTTCAGAACTTCATGCGTGTTTTTTCCTTGCTGTTGTTGATTTTTGTAGGAGTAGCATTTGTTTCGGGGCCCGCAGGGTTGTTGGCTACGCTTACTGATGGTGGATTGCAAATATGGCTTTATGTTATTTTTGCTTATTATTTGGTTGCCACACTTCTGCCTGTGAATAAAATTATAGGTCGAATTTATCCTGCTTTTGGAGCGGCTTTGTTGATAATGGCTGTTGGGATTGCCGGGGCGATGATTTATTATGGAAGTACCGGTGAATTGATTATTCAGGAGCTTCAGTTGGGCAGTTTTCGCAATTGGCATCACAACCCGACTGAAAATTTACTCTTCCCCATGATGTTTATTGTCATCTCCTGTGGTGCTCTAAGCGGGTTTCACTCCACGCAGGCACCGATGATGGCCCGTTGTATAAAAAAGGAGAGTTATGGACGACATGTTTTTTATGGTGCCATGGTGGCTGAAGGAATTGTGGCTATTATCTGGGCCACAGCTGCTATGAATTTCTTCGGGACCGCTGAAGACCTGAACAAAACCATCTTGACAGATGGCTACAATCCGGCATGGGTGGTGAATGAAATCAGCCGTTCCTGGCTGGGGGCTGTTGGTGCTGTTTTTGCCATAGTTGGAGTGATTGCCTGTCCCATAACCACCGGAGATACAGCGTTTCGCAGCGCCCGTCTTACCATTGCCGATGTTTTTAAACTGGATCAGTCTTCTATCTACAAAAGGCTGGCAGTCAGTTTACCACTCTTTGTTGTTGGATTTGTCTTGTCTCAACTGGAGTTTGCTACCATCTGGAAGTATCTGGGATTGTCTAATCAGGTGCTGGCCGTCGTGGTTCTTTGGGCGGGAGCGATGTATTTGGTTCAGGAACGGAAAAAGCACTGGATGCTCTCTCTGCCGGCTGCATTCATGACAGCGGTTTGTGCCTCTTACCTGTTGGTTGCCCCCATAAAAACCGGTGGCTTCTCTCTTGACCCATCCTGGGGAACATTTTTGGGAGTTGCCTTTGGGGTGGCTTCTTTGGGGGTTTTTCTTTATCGTGCACATCAACAGAAAAAATAATCGCATAGCAAAGAAACCCCTTCAAAAAAAATCTTTTCGCAGACAATGGTGATTTAAAATAATGGTTCTGATTACGGAGTTTATCACCATCGTCACTCTTTATTTTTTTCATGCCTTAATTCTACTTTACGACTTTAAACAAGACAAGAAAAAATGATTCCCGGAATCTGTATATACAGCCTGAAAGGCTAACTTAATTCAGCCCGGGGCAGCGCTCAGAGGTTGTACATAATTTTCTGGATGCCAAACACATTGCAGAAATCTGCCAATACAACTCCTTTGTTTTCTTCATGGCTTGGTCCTGCCAAAAAGAAAAATGAAATTTTGTTTTTGATATTTTTCCTTTAAATTTGCCACCAATAACACTGGTTCGTTTTTCCTGTTTCAGGAGAACGAGTAATAGGGAATCCGGTTAAATTCCGGAGCTGTCCCCGCAGCTGTAAGCTCTTTGTATGGTTTGAATAACACTTTTGCCACTGGAAATTTTACAATGACCAATAATCAATGGGCAATGATCAATTTCTAATTGATAACTGATCATTGATAATTGAACATTGAATCCGGGAAGGCGATTCAAACCGGAGCAAGCCAGAAGACCTGCCAGATAATTCAATTCGTAGCTTTCGGGTGGAAAAGCGAAGATATGAACGATTTTCCTTGTTCTATTTTCACTAAGACCGGATGTTTCGAATGATTAAAATTGTATTTAATCATTTGTAACTATGTTTTTTAGGTTTTTTGTCTTTTGTATGTTGCTGGCTTCGGCAACCAATGTTTTGGCGCAGGATTTTTTTCAGGAAGATCCGGTAAAGCTGAAAGAAGTTCGGGTAACTTCCCGGCGATTGCATGATTATGGCGTGGGAGCTACAGTGTCAGCACCCGATTCCGGTTTGGTAAAATTGCATCGGAATGAATCCCTCTCTTCTTTACTTGCCAACACATCCGGCATATCTCTGAAAACTTATGGCACGGGAGGTCTTGCTTCTGTCAGCATCAGAGGTGGAGGTTCGTCTCAGACAGCTGTTTTGTGGAATGGGCTCAATATCCAAAGTCCAATGAGCGGAGGAGTAAACCTTTCTGTGATGCCTGTTCGTTTTTTTAATAATGTTGAGGTTCAGCACGGGGGCTCAGGCACTTTGTTTGGTAGTGGAGCAGTAAGTGGAGTAATACATTTATCGGGTGATGACCTGATGCGAAAAGAAAATTCGTTAGGCGCATCTGTTGCCACGGGTAGTTTCGGTTTTGGTTCGGTTAGTGCAGACCTGAAAACCGGAACTTCCGGGTTTGCTTCAAAACTTTCGGTATTTGGACAAAAAGCTGATAATGATTTTACTTTTACCAATACCTCGCGGATTGGCCATCCCAAGGAGACGCAAACCAATGCCGGTGTATTGCAGTATGGCATTCTGCAGGAAAATCAGTGGCGCATCTCCGAAAAATCATTCCTGACAACAGGATTCTGGTATCAGGATTACGATAAAGACCTTCAGACTCTGATGAGCAGTCGTCGTCCGAATGTAACCAACCAAAAAGATAAAAATATTCTGGGTTCGGTCAATTTTAAACACTATACCCGGAGCGGAATGCTTAATGTAAAACAAGGTCTCATCAGAAATAAGGTGCTTTACAGCGACCCTGATCTTGTAAATCCTCAGGCTGACAACAATTCTCTTTCCTGGATCAATGAGGCAGAGTATAAATATCGGTTGGGAAAATACCATTCTGTCAATGCGGGATTAAACTACACCTATGAACTTGCCCGATCGGACGGGTATATGGAGGATGTTGCCCGAAATCGCATAGCTGCTTTTGCTTCGGGACGTTACGGGATGTTCGGAGGCCGGGGTGCAGTGGTGTTGAGTTTCAGAGAGGAGGTGAGTGACAAAGATTTTCAGCCTGTGGTTTTTTCTTTAGGGGTGGAGCATCCGTTGTGGAAAGGGGTGCAGTTGAAAGGAAATATTTCCAAAAACTACCGGATTCCTAACCTGAATGATCTTTATTGGGAGGAGGATGGTTATGCCATGGGAAATCCTGATTTGTCGGCAGAGTCGGGGTGGTCGGGAGATGTCGGGGCTGATTTTACCTTTCGAAGTAGGATGGTGGAAGCCAAACTGAATACCGCTTTTTTTGCTTCACGAACAGAGGATATTATTGTGTGGCTCCCGGAGGATGGAGGCAAATGGATGCCTCATAACAAAAAAGTTGGAGAGACGATGGGACTTGAGGCGGGTGTTGATCTGATGATAGCCCCGGGCAGAAATAAAATTGGGGCATGCGTGTTTTATACGTATGTAAAGTCAACACTTTCTACCGATGATGAGTACAACAATCGTCAAATGGTTTATACCCCGGGAAACAAAGTGAATGCCGTATTTAGTTATTCCCGCAGTGCTTTTTATGTTACGTTAGGAGGTTCTTATACCGGAGAGCGGTATTATGACCATCAACACAAGTTGGATTCATATACCCTTTTGAATACTTCTTTCGGATATAAGTTTAATGTATCCGGAGTTATAGCAGATCTTTCTTTTCAAATAAATAATATTTCAGATTCGAAATATCAGGTGGTGGCATGGTATGCAATGCCACCTCGAAATTATTTATTTTCATTGAATTTAACCATTTAATTTTTTAATAATGAAGAGACTGGGATTTTTTAAAAAGGATTTTGCATCCTTCAGTTTGTTGAAAGCTTTTTCTTTTGCTTTGTTGTTGGTATTTGTTTCGTGCGAGAGCGATGATGATCCCGTTAGTACGATGGACAAAGGGGATTTTGTCAATGGGGTATTTGTTCTGAACCAGGGTGCTATGAACGCTGCAAATGCATCGGTCACTTTTATTGGGCAGGACACCGTAATGGGTGATCTTTTTACTGAGCGAAATAATGTTGAAGTTCTTGGTGATGTATTGCAGGATATGGTTTCTGTAGATACGCTCTCTTTCCTGGTGCTGAATAATTCGCACAGTCTGGTGGTGGTTAATAATAAGGACTTCAGTTTTGTGAAGGAGATTTCCGTGGGAATTAATAATCCCCGGTATGCGGTTGTTCATGATGGATTAATTTATGTGTCTCAATGGGGCAACGATGGAGAAGTAGCTGTAGTGGATCCTGAAAAAATGCAGGTGATTAATTCCATTGCATTGGGAGGTGGCCCTGAAGGCATGGCGGTTGTTGGTGATCATTTGTGGGTAGCCAATTGTGGAGGATACGGAACTGATAATGTTGTTTCCGTAATAGACCTGAGCAATGATGAGGTAGTTGAGGAAATTACCGTGAAGGACAATCCACAGGATCTGGTAGAAGATGCCAACGGCGATGTTTGGGTACTGGCCACCGGCTATACACAGTATGATGATGCCTTGAATGTTATTAGTGAAACCCCTTCAGCCATTCATAAAATTGATGCTTCTTCTTTTGAGATAGAAAAAACTTTTAATCCCGATGAAACTGTTTATGGAAAAGCGACAAAGATTGCGATGGCTGCTGATGGACAAAGTTTTTATTTTGGAGGTGGATATGGTTTTCCCGGAATATGGGAAATGGATATTGCTGCATCAGAATTGCCCGGGGAAACGTTTGCTGATATTACCCCCTCAGGCATGGGAGTTGATCCTTCCAATGGGGATTTGTATGTTGGTATTGCGCCAAACTTTACTTCAGGGGGCCGTGTGGAAGTTTATGCAGCCAACGGGATTGCCGTTGAGACTTATGAGGAAAAAATTGGAATTGGTCCCTGCAACTTTGTTTTTGTTTCTGAATAATTAAAGTGTTTAAACCACATAAGAAACATAAGATAACTAAAGGATTTTGAACCTTCTAAGTTTTTTGTGTTTTGTTAACAAGATTGTTGTTTAGCCAAATCGCTAATAAAAACTTTCATTTCGAGGTGGTAACATGTCTTGTAAGATAAAAGAATTAGCCCCGGAACCATTTTTTCAAGTGCTATAATGATTTGTTCTGCCATAAACAAGTTTAGCCGCTTAACTCGCCCAAAGTTAAATGAAAAGGAAATGGACCGGGGCTATTTTTAATTGATTTAGTTACACTGATTGTCCGGAAAAACTATTATTTTGAAAGAAGATTGCTTCGCTCTGCTCGCAATGACTCTGTCTTATAGGGTTTAGCAGGGTTGGTAGGGGTTGATTTTCGGAAAAGCCGAAAATCAACCCCTACCAACCCTCAATATCCTGCAAAGGCCTGTCATTGCGAACGTAGTGAAGCAATCTCAATTTTTAACCGGACACCAGTGATTTAGTTAGTTTAATACACTGTTAAACTTTTACTGTTGCCTGATGGTTAATCTATTGCAAAAGCAGGCAGGCGAATGGTAACTCATCCATAATAAAATCTCTGCGTCATTGCGTCTCTGCGTCTAAGGTTTTTTTAATGGACTGTTGCTAGTTACTGTTTCCATAATTCCCTTCGCCAGTCGTTCATGTTCCGGGGTGGCGGTAACCAGTAAATTCTCCGGCAGGAGCTCGCTTCCTTCTATTTTATTGTAGGCGGCGAACATAATGTCTTCGCGTTGAAGTAACCTGACAGATGAATCTCTCAAAGCCATGTAGGCCATCTGGGATGTTTCGAATATAATTCCGTTTGCTCCTTTTTCAATCAGTTGTTTGCAGGCTTCGTTTACTGTTGTTTCAGTCATCGTTGCGGATGGTGTCATTTCAATATTGGGCGGGATGTCAAAGCGCTCACAGTAATTTTCTTTGTAAGTCACTATTTTTGTTTTTTGTTCTTCTGATTTCTCTGTTGTGCAAAGCATTCCGATGGCTTTTTTGTTGTGCCGGTAAAGCAATTGGATCAATTCGGTGGTTTGTTTCGCAAAATCAGGAGTTGCAGATTTTATTTGGGCGTTTTCTGTTGCAAAACCTGCGCAAATTACCGGCACCTTTAATGCTTGGATCGTCTTTTTGTCGGGAATAAAATCTCTTTCTGTGATGATGATTGCATCAAACGGGATGGATTCCGTTTTTGTGTTGAATGATTCCTTTGTTACTATTTGAGGCAGGAGGACATACCCCGCGGTGGTTGCTGCGTTTGTAAGGTGTTGGAGCCATTTGCTGTTGGAGTGTCTGGAAAAATCGCCGGCGAAAAAACCTATTATTCCGCTATGCCCGTTCAGTCTAACGGGATTGAACTTCCCCGGCCGGTAATTGAGGGTTTTCGCTGTTTCAATGACCCGTTTGCGGGTTGCCTGTGCGATGTTTACCCTGTCGGCTTTTCCGTTCAATACCAGTGAAACGGTGGTTTTCGATACACCGGCTTTTTGAGCTACCTGGTTTAATGTGGCTTTACTCATAACTAAATAAGTTTAGGTTGTGGTAAAGGTAAGGAATTTTGTTATGCGTTGGAGTTGTCGTGCTTGTTTTCTTTTACAATCTACTTCCGAACTTTTTTTGTCATTATTGTCTGGAGAAACTTATTTCTCTTCTGAGAGGTGGCAATATCGGTCAGTTCTTATTTTTTCCATTACATGTCTCATTTCGGAACTTTTTACTTAATCAAACAGAAAACGGAATTGGTCAATGTTTTGTCAACAAACAGCAAAAAATGTTGTCAAAAACTAATTTTGCTGCGTACAACACCCGAACCTAAAACCATAAAAAAATGAATGCCATATTTCAAATAGTCAACCACCAAAAAACAATCTCAATTAAGTCAGGACTTTTAGGAAAAGTTGTTCTGTGTACTTTTCTCTTTTCTGCAATCGGAAATTTGTCTTCTCTGGCTCAGGAATCTCTTCATCATGAAAAGCGAATATACCGTTCAGTCGAGGGGAAACTCTTTGCGAATAAGGATTTGCCCTTATATCTGAGAATTTCCACTTCGGCCAACGAGAATTCAGAATCCTGGTTGCTGAAAAGTGCTAAAACGTCTCAATATGCAAATCCTATGTATCTGGATACCGAAGGTTGGAATACGTTTAGATCGCCTTCGGCAGTGGATACGGCCACTCATAAGACCGTTTATCCTTTGCAGGATATTATTTTTGATCTCTATGCAGATGGACAGAATCCAACTTCCCGTCTTCTGTTTGGGGAGTCTGTGAAAGTTCAGACAGATGGAATTACTTTCTTTGGAGAGAAAATGGATCTGACCTTTGAGGCCTCGGATGAAATGTCGGGTGTTGAGGATGTTTATTACTCTCTCAACGGATCCGGATTTGTTGCGTCAGGGAAATCGCCGTTAAGCGTGGTAGATGAAGGGGAATATTCCATTAAGTTTTATGCAGTTGATAATGTTGGGAATGTGGAGGAAATCCACTCTTTTAATTTTGCGGTTGATCATACCGCTCCCATTACTACTCATGAGATCAGCGGGATAAATAAGAACCGCGTATTGGCTCCTGATGCCACTATTTGCTTGTCTGCTTCAGACAGTTTGTCAGGCGTGGCAAAGGTTTATTTTGCAGTTGATGATGCCGGTTTTGAGGTGTATAAAAATCCCATTCCCGTATCGCGCCTGAAAACCGGGGATGGACGAATTACTTATTATTCCGAAGACCTGGTTGGAAATAAGGAAGCTCATAAGTTTATCGGTACGCTTTCATCAGGAGGCGATAAAAACAGCCAGAATTCAGAAGTGTTTGATTATTATATTGATACCGAGCCGCCTGTGGTTGAATTCACCTTCGATGGAGACTATTATCAATCAGACAAAGAGTATGTGTCCGAAAGAACGCGGGTTGTGCTTTCTGCAAAGGATGACAAGTCGGGGGTTCAGAATATTTTGTACAGTTACAACTCTTTCCTGACAAAAGAATTGTATCAGGAAGCATTTTATCCGGAAGGAAACAGTCCGGTGGCTCTGGCATATTCTGCGGTGGACTGGGTGGAAAATGCTGCTGTTGAAGAAGAACGCCATTTTTACATTGACCGAACTGCACCTGAGAGTAAGATTTCTTTCGACGGACCGGTTTTCAGAAATCGGGACACTTTATTTGTTGCAAGTCAGACCAGAATTCAATTGAATGCAGCAGATAAAGAAAGTGGGGTACAGGAGGTGACGTATGCGCTTAATAATGTTGACCATGCATATCTGGAGCCGTTTGTTGCCGGCAAGTCCGGGGTGAATCGTTTGGAGTGGATGGCAACCGATAATGTCAACAATCAGGAAGAGATGCAAACTTTGGTTTTTGTTGTGGATGAGGTAGGGCCTTCCATTCATCATCATTTTAGTGTGGAGCCCATTGGAGAGAAGATTGTTCGGGAAGAGAAATATGTTATTTATCCCTCCAATACAAAAATCTATATTGGTGCCACCGACGATGTGGCAGGTGAAGAATCACTGAAGTATTCGGTCAATGGTGAGAAAATGACTGAAACCATTCCTGTAAGTGGGTTGCAGCCCGGAAACTACTCCATAGATATTGAGGCTGCAGATGCACTTGAAAACAAAACAACTAAAACCATCCGTTTTTCCATCGAAAAATAATAAGTAGTCATGACTAGGAAAATATTTGTGATTGGAATATTGCTTCTTCTTTCGATGAGCAGCAAAGGACAAGAGGAGAATTACATCTCTCTTTATTTGTTGAATTTTACCCGACATATTGAATGGCCCGAAGAGGTTCGGGAGGGAAGTTTTGTCATTGAAGTGTTGGGCCATGTATCGGTTTATGAGCGGTTGAAGGAGATTTCGGAGGGTAAAAAGGCCGGAAACCAGCCCATTGAGGTTCGTAATTATATGTCGGCCGCAGAGGTCGGAAAGCCTCACATTATGTTTGTGGGGCATTGGCAGAGTCGGCAAATGAAAGAAGTATTGGCCAAATTAGAAGGCTGTTCCACGTTATTGGTCTCTGAGCAAAAAGGCATGATAGACCAGGGGGCAGCCATTAATTTTGTGATTCAGGATGGGAAAATACAATATGAGTTTAATAAAGAAAATGCCCTCAGTCGCGGACTGGTTGTGAGCTCCCGATTGTGGCAAATGGGGGTTTCACAAAATTGAGGATTCTTTATTCTTGGGGTTCATCATAATCAATAGTCCGTTAAAAAAAAACATAAACGCAAAGAGGCAATGAAGCAAAGCTTTTATTGTGAGAGAGTTATGTGTATTGCAGCGAATCATGTAAACCATTAATTATCAAATACTTCTAAAAGTTTAACAGAGTATTGAAATAATTTCAAAAATTATAATCAAAAGAAAAACAATTACACGAACTGGTACGACCCGCTTCGCTGTGGAGTTTGTAAAAGTATTGCAGCACATTACGGTAATAGTTTTCTGCTTCCGGTGTAATTGCTACTGTATAGCCCTGTTTTCTTTCCAAGATGCAATATCTTCTTTAAATTCATGTATATTTCTTGTTTTGCCTTCTTCAACTGATTTCAGGGATTTTTTAGCCCGTGTCATCATTTCGTCATTGGTAGCATTGTAAAAATCTTTTTCGCTTCGTTCACTTTCTATCATACTATACATCAATCGAAGAAAACGTTCATCGGCATGATTTATAAAGTTGTGTATCTCTTCTTTTATCTGTAGTGCATTCATAAAAGACATTTTTGGTTCTTTTACAAAGTTAAGATTAATTGTCCTCATTTGTTCATATTTGGAGGATGAAATTTTCTCCGTCGGCGTGGATTTCTTTGCAAGCAAAGTGGCATAGCCCAGCGGTAATCCACACCGTTTTCTCGGTCGTGGTGGATTTGCAATCCACCTCGTTTCTTTCCTTGGATTTGTAATCCAGAATTACTAAAAGAAGTTTTTGATGAGTGGATTCCTATGTAGCGGATTACAAATCCGCAAAATTAATCGTGTGGATTACAAATCCACACGGACGAAGGATGGCTCCATCGATTTAAGTAGCGGTGAAGGTTATGATTTTACTTTTACTATTCCGTTTCCTGTTTTGTCGGGTATGACCGAAGGAACTGTTGAGTATCAACTTTGGGCAACTTCAGGTCGTGGTGACTATCGCGATGTTGAGAACAGTCTGGTTGCAGGTCCTGGAAAAGTTATTGTTGATTATGGTGGAACCAATCCTGAAACCTCTCCAGTAAAAGAATATACAGCCGTTCTTTTGGCAGCCCCCCTAGATGATGAGACATCCGAAACATTTATTTCTGTATTGGATGGTCAGAAATATCCACTTAGTGATGGTCAGGAGTATGCTGTATTATGGGACTTTGGATATTATTGGTTGGATAATCATGGTGCTTCTCTTGCCTCTACATCAGCTTACCCGGCATTGTTTGATCATGATGGAGATGGAGGAACACCCCTTGTTGCAATTTCCGAATTAACAAATACCCCACAGGATGAATTGAATAATTTTTATTTTGCAAAGTCTGACATAGATTTCGACGTAGTTGAAAATGCTAACGACCTTGATAATATTGTTGAGTCTTCATCTGAAGTTATAAAAGCTCTGACTGTTGGTGATGTTGTTGAATTTGTTGATAATTATGGAAAAAAAGGATTAATAAAAGTTTCAGAAATTGAGACTGGTTATGTTGGTTCAATAACATTGGACATCAAAGTTCAAAAATAATCAAAAGCTTAGAAACCAAATAGCAATAAAAGGGTCGCACTTCGGTGCTGCCCTTTTTCTATTTATAATGGTGTCTATTTATGGTTGTGGAGATTTTTTCTCACTTTGGGGATTGGCATTGACCATTTTCCGTCGAGGTGGTTCTTCCGTCGAGGTGGATTCTTCGTCGAGGGTGGATTCTTCCGTCGGGGTGGATTTGCAATCCACCCCGTTTTCCACCCTGGATTTGCAATCCAGAACAACCAAATGAAGTTTTTGGGGAGTGGGTTCCTATGTAGCGGATTACAAATCCGCAAAAACACACCGTGTGGATTTTAAATCCACACGGACGAAGACTGCTGACCATGAGTTCTTTCTGTTGGAGTAGATTATCCGTCGGAGT
>Ga0163225_100256_pt1 | contig 16594 bp, 12 predicted proteins | sample MSEWel2016_04_06_2_FD_113145 | JGI IMG/M metagenome (GOLD analysis project Ga0163225, IMG submission 113145) | Subsurface microbial communities from deep shales in West Virginia, USA - MSEEL Well Study Marcellus 5H_2016_04_06 ... | reverse complement strand
GTTATTTTGTTCTTTACCGACTTGAAAATACTGCGAATAGCGGGCTATTTAATGGATTTTCAAGGAAGTTAAAGGGCAAAAGAACAAGTTTAAAGCGTCAAGTTATTTCGGCACAATCCCTTAACCTGAATGGTTCAGGTTCGGATAGAAACCCAATAATTCTTTAATATTATGTCGAAAATTGAAGCTTACAATTTCTCAGGAAAAAAAGCCATTGTTCGTGTGGACTTTAACGTTCCTTTCAATGCAAAATTTGAAATCACTGACGATACACGTATCCAGGCTGCTTTGCCTACGTTAAAAAAAATTGTTAAAGATGGCGGCTCCGCGATTGTGATGTCTCACCTTGGACGTCCAAAAGGAAAAGTCAATCCTGATTTCTCCATGAAGCATGTTCAGGGACGTTTGGCCGAATTGCTTGGTGTGGAAGTGATATTTGCTAAGGATTCTGTTGGTCCCGAGGCCAAAGAAAAGGCATCTGCGTTGCAGCCCGGACAGGTTTTGATGCTTGAGAATCTGCGTTTTCACCTTGAGGAAGAGGGTAAACCAAAATTGGCCGATGATGCATCAGAAGAGGAGAAGAAAACTGCTAAAGCAGAAATGAAAGAGAAACAAAAGCAATTCTCTAAAGATTTGGCTTCCTTGGCTGATGTGTATGTGAACGATGCTTTTGGCACTGCTCACCGTGCCCACGCCTCTACTGCAGTCATTGCCGATTATTTCGATGCCGACAGCAAAATGTTTGGCTTCCTGATTGAGCGCGAACTTCAAAGCCTCGATAAGGTGCTGAAATCTCCTGACAGACCGTTCACTGCCATTATGGGGGGTGCAAAGGTATCTACAAAAATCACTATTATTGAAAATCTGTTGGACAGGGTAAATAATCTTATCCTTGGCGGTGGAATGACCTATACATTTATTAAAGCTCACGGGGGTAATATTGGAGATTCTATTTGTGAGAACGAATACCTCGAACTCGCGCTTAAAATTGAGAAAATGGCTAAGGAAAAAGGTGTAAACCTTTATCTGCCGGTTGATGTAATTGCTGCCGATGCTTTCGATAACAATGCAAATACCAGGGTTGTTGCTGTTGATCAGATTCCCGAAGGCTGGCAGGGACTGGATGCAGGTCCGGAAAGTGTTAAGTCCATGCAGGAAATTATTGAAAATTCAAAAACCATCCTCTGGAACGGTCCCGTTGGAGTTTTTGAGATGGAGACCTTCGAAAAAGGATCCCGTGCAGTGGCAGAAGCTATTGCAACGGCCACCAGTAAAGGAGCTTATTCCCTGATTGGTGGTGGCGACTCAGTAGCTTGTATCAATAAATTTGAAAAAGCTGATGAGGTTTCTTATATCTCTACTGCCGGTGGTGCGCTTCTTGAATATCTTGAAGGTAAAGACCTGCCAGGTATTAAAGCCATTCGCGGATAATATTAGTTTTGAGTATTTACCGCCGGACAAGGCCTGGAGTGCTTCGTCCGGCGGTTTTTTTATTAGAATAAACCCGGTTCATATTTTCAGGGTCAAAACATAATATTAGAATTCATGCGCCTTCTTTATACTATTGGAATTCGTTTCTTTTCTTTTGCAGTGGCTTTTGCTTCTTTTTTTAATGAGAAGGCAAAGCTACTTCACGGTGGAAGAAAAGAAGTCTGGCAAAAACTGTCAGCCCTGAAAAATGAGTCTTCCGTAGTATGGATTCATTGTGCTTCTTTGGGTGAGTTTGAGCAGGGGCGTCCGGTTATTGAGGCTTTAAAACAGCAGGTTCCGGGGAAAAAAATTCTGCTTACCTTTTTTTCCCCTTCGGGATATGAGGTTCGAAAAAATTACGACCTGGCCGATGTGGTGTGTTACCTGCCGGCCGATACACCGCGGAATGCACGTAAGTTTTTGAGTATTGTGAAGCCGGAAGAAGCTTTTTTTGTGAAGTACGAATTCTGGCCAAACTTTTTTAATGAGTTGTCAAAAAGCAAAATACCACTTTATAGTGTCTCGGCAATTTTCAGAGAGAAACAGATGTTTTTCAAATGGTATGGTCGTTGGCTTAAAAAGGCATTAAGTGCGGTGACACGTTTTTATGTGCAGGATGAGACTTCCGGAAATCTTCTTCATCGAATCGGGATGGATAATTATGAGGTAGCCGGAGATACCCGTTTCGACAGGGTGACGGCCATTGTGGAAGCCGCTACTGATGTCCCGGTTGCCGCCCGGTTTTCTGAGAATGCCGGTTTGGTTATTGTTGCCGGCAGTACATGGCCGCACGATGAAGATATTTTGGTGCGATACATCAATCAGGCTTCTGAAGGGGTTCGGATGATTGTAGCTCCCCATGAAGTACATGAGGGGCATATACGCGATATAGAACAAAAACTTAAAGTTCCGTTTTTCCGGTTCACGCAAAGAGAGAATGCCGATGTGGTCGATAGTCGTGTGATGATTGTGGATACCATTGGTCTTTTATCCGCCATTTATCGCTACGGGCAGGTTGCCTGGATTGGCGGGGGCTTTGGAAAAGGAATTCACAATACTTTGGAAGCAGCAACTTATGGAATGCCTGTTCTTTTTGGACCTGCCTATCACAAATTTAATGAGGCTCGTGATTTGATTGATTGGGGGGGCGGTTTTTCGGTGGATCATTATGACGACTTTTTCTCTTTGATAGAGCGTTTCAGAAACAATGAAACACAAAGAAGTGAATCGGGCAAAGCCGCCGGTTCTTACGTGAAATCCATGTGCGGGGCCACCCGCATGATTATGGAGCAGGTGTTTGGTGTGAATGGGAATTAGTCGGTAGATTTATAGTCAGTAGTTTCTTTCCAGAGGTCTGAAAACTTTGAAAACTTGCAGCCCCAAAACCTTATTTTGTTAAATCTCTTTATGCTCCTTCATATTCTTCGTGTAATTTAAGCATCCTACAGCCACGAGCTACGAGCCACCAGCTACGAGCCACCAGCTACGAGCCACGAGCTACGAGCCACGAGCTACGAGCCACGAGCTACGAGCTACGAGCTACGAGCTACGAGCTACGAGCCACCAGCCACCAGCCACCAGCTACCAGCTACCAGCTACGAGCTACGAGCTACGAGCTACCAGCTACCAGCCACCAGCTAACATTGTTTGGGGGTTATCAACAAAAAAATCACAACTTTCCAAAATTTGGAAATAGTTCCTTCTGTTTTCCTTCCCATCTGTTAATTATTGTTGTCTAAGCCTTGCTTAATAGTCTGCTTCAGGGGGTTTGATAATTCCAATTTATGGATTAAAAAAATCCTTAAAGTTTCCTGAAGTTTGTTGTTTTGGAAAACTTTCAAAATTTCTCAAATGATTAATGGTCTGATAATCATGAAAAAGACTTTTTGTTTTGGACAACTTTAAGTGTTGTTAATAAAAAATAGTTGCCTCAAAAGAAAAGCTTTTCTAACTTGCAGTCGTCAATCAGCGAATATTAAAAAATATTAATAAACAATTTATCAAACCTTTAACCTGATTGATTCATGATTTTCCGTCATGACAGCTTAAAATATTAGCAGAAACAGACCATCAAAACTATCATTGATGCAAGAAAAAGGGGGTTTTGCAATTTTTTTTTGAGAATGGGTGAGTTTCTATGATAATTGAACTGCATAACAGATCAATAATGAATTAATCGGCAAAAAAAAACAGATAATCATGGCAGAAACAGAAGTGGATCTAAGAACTAAGGTGGATGGTGGCAAAACCTACAACCATGAAGATGCTTACCTGAAAGCCCTTGAATATTTTGAGGGGGATGAACTGGCAGCCCGTGTGTGGGTGAATAAGTATGCCCTCAAGGATTCACAGGGGTACCTTTATGAACTGACCCCCGATGATATGCACTGGCGCCTTGCCAGAGAGATTGCCCGTATCGAGAAGAAATATCCCAACCCCATGTCGGAAGAGGAGCTTTTTGGGCTTTTTCAGCGTTTCAAATATATCGTTCCACAGGGTGGGCCAATGGCCGGAATTGGTAATGCCTATCAGGTTGCGTCTCTGTCTAATTGTTTTGTGATTGGTAGTGAGGGCCCTTCCGATTCGTACGGAGGCATTATGAAAGTGGATCAGGAACAGGTTCAACTGATGAAGCGTCGTGGTGGTGTCGGTCACGACCTGTCACACATTCGTCCAAAGGGGTCGCCGGTGAAGAACTCTGCCCTGACATCAACCGGTATTGTGCCTTTTATGGAGCGATTCTCCAATTCTACCCGTGAAGTCGCTCAGGATGGGCGTCGCGGTGCGCTGATGTTGAGCGTCTCTATTAAGCATCCCGATTCTGAGAAATTTATTGATGCCAAAATGGAGCAGGGCAAGGTTACCGGTGCCAATGTTTCTGTCAAAATTGATGATGGATTTATGAAGTCTGTTGTTGATGGTACTCAGTACGAGCAACAATATCCCGTCGATGCTGCTTCTCCGAAAATGAAAAAGAATATCAACGCACGGGAATTATGGGAAAAGGTGGTTCACAATGCCTGGAAATCTGCCGAACCGGGTATTCTTTTCTGGGACACCATTATTCGGGAGTCTGTGCCCGACTGTTATGCCGATCTGGGTTATCGTACCATGAGTACCAATCCCTGTGGTGAAATTCCCTTGTGTCCTTATGACAGCTGCCGGTTGATTGCTATTAACCTCTATTCGTATGTGGACAATCCCTTTACCGATAAGGCCAGCTTTAACTTTGATTTGTTTAAGGAACATGCAGGTCATGCACAGCGCATTATGGATGATATTATTGACCTGGAGCTGGAAAAGATTGACGGCATTCTTGAAAAAATAAATGCGGACCCGGAGACTGAAGAAATTAAGGGTGTGGAGAAAAATCTCTGGCTGAATATTCGGAAAAAGGCTGAAGAAGGACGTCGTACCGGAATAGGCATCACCGGCGAAGGTGATATGCTTGCAGCCTTAGGACTTCGCTATGGGAGCGATATTGCCACCGATTTTTCAGTGGAAGTGCATAAATCACTGGCTGTTTCAGCATACAAATCGTCCGTGGAGCTTGCCAAAGAGCGCGGTTCTTTCCCTATTTTCAATGCAGAAAAGGAAAAGAATAATCCTTTCATTCAACGATTAGCTGAGGCTGATCCTGAGATGTATGAGGAGATGAAAAAGCATGGTCGTCGAAACATTGCGTTGCTCACCATTGCTCCTACTGGCACCACCAGTCTGATGACACAGACTTCAAGTGGAATTGAGCCGGTGTTTTTGCCGGTTTACAAGCGTCGTCGTAAAGTGAACCCCAACGATCCGCAGGAGCGCGTAGATTTCGTTGATGAAGTGGGCGATAGCTGGAAAGAGTATATTGTTTTTCATCACAAGTTTGTAACCTGGATGAAAGCCAATAAAATTGACACTACAAAAAATTATTCACAGGAAGAACTGGACAAGCTTATCGAAAAGTCTCCTTATTATAAAGCCACTTCCAACGATGTGGACTGGATGAGTAAAGTGCGCATGCAGGGACAGGTGCAGAAATGGGTGGATCACTCAATCAGTGTGACCATTAACCTTCCTTCAACTGCTACCGAAGAATTGGTGGGTCAGTTGTATGTGGAAGCATGGAAAAGCGGATGTAAAGGTGTAACGGTTTACCGTGATGGTTCCCGAGCCGGTGTATTGCTCAATAATTCTGAGAAGAAAGATGAGGATGGAGCAAAATTCCCCAAAAAACGACCCGATGTTCTGGAAGCTGATGTGGTAAGATTCCAAAACAATAAAGAAAAGTGGATTGCTTTTGTGGGATTGCTGGATGGTCGCCCCTATGAGATTTTCACCGGACTGGCCGATGATGAGGATGGTATTCTGCTGCCTAAATCTGTTCAGAAAGGCTACATTATTAAGAGTCGCGACAGTGATGGAACTTCGCGGTATGATTTTCAGTATGTGAACAAACGTGGTTACAAAACCACCATTGAAGGGTTGTCGTTTAAGTTCCAAAAGGAATTCTGGAACTATGCCAAATTAATTTCCGGCGTACTGCGTCATGGTATGCCCATTGAAGATGCTTTACACCTCGTGGCCGGACTCCAATTGGATAACGAAAACATCAATAATTGGAAAAACGGTGTGGAACGGGCCCTTAAAAAGTACATTCCCAATGGAACTAAAGTGAAAAAAGGCCATTGCGAAAACTGTGGCTCCGAAAAACTGATTTATCAGGAAGGTTGCCTGATTTGTCAAAGTTGCGGTACCTCAAAATGCGGATGATTTTTATTGCCATAATGTAACCAGGGGCCTGTCGATTTATTTTCGGCAGGCCTTTTTAATTATTGGGTCATTACAAATATGGGTACTTGTTTAAAATTTTATTTATAACAATAGTTCGTTAAAAAATACATAAACGCAAAGACGCAAAGTTTTTATTATGAGAGTGTTATGCGTCATACCACGTATCTCATAAACCATTAATTATCAAATGCTTACAATCCCGAAGAGCTCTGGTTAATAGTCGTATATATATTTTTAGAGATTGCTTCTCCCGATCTCGTGCCTCATCGGGCTCGCAATGATGCTCTTTCACTTTTATATGGAAGAGGTTGGCAGCAGGCAGGGCGGCTTCTCCGCCCTGCCTGCTGCCAACCTCTTCTCCGTTATCGGTAAGTTCTGTCTTTGCGAGGGCTATGCCCGAAGCAATCTCTAATGAAATAAACGCTACTTTAAAATAGAGCCTCCCGAAGCTTCGGAATAACGGAGTGTTATCATAAAAGAGATTTTTAAAAACCATTAGCGCATACAACACCTTCAGCGTTGTTTTGCGAAAGCTATAAAAATAAGAGCCCTTCAGGCTCTGTTTCTCTCAACTATAAAGACATGACTCCGAAGTGAGTCAAATATTTATAGATTTAAAGTTTACATGAGAATCGACCCCCAACGTGGGTCGTACCAGTTATTGCGTAGTTGAAAGGAAAGTGTAAAAACAAAACAAAAAAAGTATGTTTTTTTGTTTTGTTTTGGTATGAGGTTTGTTTAATGAGCACATGATAATGTGCAATACTCCGTTATCCCGAAGCCCGGGATTACAAACAATTGATAATTAATCCATTATAAACCCAGGTGTACAGGACGCAACTCGCTCATTATAAAAACTTTGCGTCATTGCGTTTAAGCTTTTTTTAAGGACTATTGCAATCTTCTACCCATGTCTTTTCCTGAGGGAAAGCCAGTGTGGATAAAATTTTGGTAGAATTCCGTAACGCTTAAAAAATCTTCTTCGTTTTTCTATCTTTGCAGCAACAAAACCGGAAAATATAACATCAAAGATATGAGTGATAGAAATTTAGTTCGCGTAAGGTTTGCCCCCAGTCCTACAGGCCCGTTGCACATGGGAGGGGTAAGAACCGCTTTGTTCAATTATCTTTTTGCCCGCCAAAACGGAGGTACTTTTATTTTACGTATTGAGGATACCGATCAAACCCGTTATGTAAATGGAGCGGAAGATTATATCATTGAATCATTGAAATGGAGCGGACTGGACTTTGATGAGGGCCCTGTTCAGGGTGGAAGCTATGGGCCATACCGACAGAGTGAGCGTAAGGCTCAATACCGGGAATTTGCGGATATCCTGATAGAGAAGGGGCATGCTTATTATGCTTTTGATACGGCAGAAGAGTTGGATCAGGCACGAAGTGAAGCGGAGTTGGATGGACGAACTTTTTCGTACGATGAGCACACCCGTCTATCTATGAAAAATTCCCTGTCTTTGCCAGCCGATGAGGTAAAGAAACTGCTTCATGATGATGTGCCTTATGTCATTCGCTTCAAGATGCCCGAACAGGCAGAGGCGGTGGAAGACGAAGATATGATTCGTGGAAAGGTTTCTTTCCGTACATCCGATCTGGACGACAAGGTGCTTTTTAAAGCTGATGGAATGCCTACTTATCATCTGGCCAATGTGGTGGACGATCACCTGATGGAGGTAACCCATGTGATTCGCGGTGAAGAGTGGTTGCCTTCCATGCCCCTGCATGTTTTGCTTTATCGGGCTTTTGGGTGGAACAAACCTGTTTTTGCTCATTTGCCGTTGATTTTGAAACCTCAGGGCAAAGGAAAACTGAGCAAACGGGATGGCGATAAACTGGGTTTTCCGGTGTTTCCACTAAAGTGGACGGATCCCGAAACTAAAGAAGTGGCTGCCGGCTATCGTGAGGATGGTTATTTTCCTGAGGCATTTATCAATATGCTGGCTTTGCTGGGATGGAATCCCGGTACGGAACAGGAACTTTTTTCTAAGGAAGAATTGGTGAATGCTTTTTCTTTCGACCGCGTAAACAAGGCTGGTGCTCGTTTTGATCCCGAGAAAGCCAAATGGTTTAATCATCAGTATCTGGTTAATAAGCCGGATGAAGAGCTCGCCGGACTTTTTCGTCCTGTGTTGGCAGAAAAAGGGGTTGTGCCTCCACCGGTTGAGCAACTCACCCGAATCGTTTCATTGGTTAAAGAACGGGTTAGTTTTGTGGCCGACTTGTGGGAGCAGAGTGCCTTTTTCTTTGTGGCGCCTGATGAGTATGATGCAAAAGTGGCCAAAAAACGCTGGAAAGGCGATATCCCTGCTTTTATGGGGCAGCTGGCAGATTTCTTTGATGGTGTTTCAGCTTCCTGGGAGGCTGATTCTCTTAAGGATCAGGTTTCTGCCTTGATTCAGGAGAAAGAGTTGAATTTTGGCGGCGTAATGAATTCTTTTCGGTTGGCTCTTGTCGGGGGTAGTTTTGGTCCCGATTTGTTTACCATTGTTGAAATGCTGGGCAAAGATGAGGTGGTTTCCAGAATCAGAAAAGCTGTTGAAAAACTTGGCTAATCAATTTCCAAACCCCAGGTGGGGATTAGAGTTTTTAAAACTCACACCTCAACCCGAAACTCAGAACTCGAAACCAAAACACAGAACCCAAAACACAGAACACAAATTTAATGCGAATACAAAAGTTGAAACAACTGCTCGAAGGTCCCTTGCCCGGTGAACCGGCGCATGAGCTGATGGCACCGAGTGCCCGTTTCACGGGTTCCCGATTGCCTGATCCTGCTCAGGCACGGCCAAGCAGTGTTTTAATTTTGTTTTATCCGTGTCACGGGAGCTGGTTCCTGCCTTTTATTCAACGTCCGGTTTATGACGGTGTACACAGTGGTCAGATAAGTTTTCCGGGAGGCAAATGCGAAGAGGAAGACTCGGATTATTGTGCCACGGCATTGCGCGAGAGTAATGAAGAGATAGGTATTGTGCAGGAAGATGTTCAGATTTTGGGGGCGCTCACACCATTGTATATTCCGAACAGTAATTTTCATGTTTACCCTCATGTGGGGTGGGTGGATTATCAACCGGAATTTTCTCCCGATCCCATCGAAGTGGACGAGGTGATTGAAGTTCCCCTTGATGTACTTCTGAATCAGGAAAATGTGAAGCAGTTGACCAGAAACATCAATGGAGTCTCACTTTCTGCGCCTTACTTTGATGCAGAAGGGTACGTGATATGGGGGGCTACTGCTATGATTCTTAGTGAGATGCTGGAGGTTCTGCGAAAAATATAATTACTCCATCACATTTTTATAGTGTTCATAGCGTTCCAAAATCTCCGTAACGTAGTGGTAGGGTTCTTCGCCCCGGCAGTAACCAAATTTCACTACCGGATCGTTGAAATATTTCGGTTCCGATTTATGTAGCAGATAATAGTCCACGTTGTTTTCCCACACCAGCGGGTCTTTCCCGAATTTCTCCGCCAGATTCATGGCATCCAGAACATGCCCCAGTCCAACGTTGTAGGAGGCCAGTACAAATTTGATTCTTTCTTCGGGATCAACAATCCTGGATTTTAAACGCTCATCGAGCCATTTCAGAAATTCCACACCTCCCCGGATATTTTGCCGGGGGTTGTCGGGATTCTCAACACCAAAGCGATCTGCTGTCCCGGGCATCAACTGCATAAGTCCCTGAGCACCGGCCCAGCTTTCAACTTTGGGGAAGAAACGGGACTCCTGATAAATTAAAGAGGCAATCAATCGCCAGTCCCAATTGAACTTAATGCTTTCCTCTTTTATCATTTCATCAAAATCAGATACCTGTCCTCCTTTGATGGAATGAAAACCCTTATCCACCAAGTGAACGGAGCGTTTGTTGAGATAATATTTCTGATAAATCTGGTTGTAGCGGGCGGTTTTTTTGAAGCTGATGAGCCAGTTGTTGATGACGTTTAACAAATCGGGAGACGTGGAGCGTACGGCCCATGAAAGCTTTTGAGGGAAGCTGATGGCTGTTTCCACATCCAGGTTGGGATAATAATTGAGATTCACCCGTGCCAGATTTTCATCACAAACGGTATATTTTATTTCACCGCTGGCCACCAGACCAATGAGTTGTTCTACTTCATAATCTGCAATTTCCACGATGTTGATGCTGTCGCCGATTTCCTGAGCCAGGTTGCGCAACCTTTTGGCATAGGCCGATTCTTTTTGTACATAAATGGTCTTACCTGCAAGGTTCAACTGATTGCGAATGAGTTTGTTGTACTCGCGGTCTCCGGTGTTGTCATTGTCGGGTTGATAGCGTTGCTGTATCAGAACCTGCCGGCTGTAACTGTGGGGCTCGCTGAATTTTATTCCGTCGTTTTTTTCGAGTGTGGCAGCCAGACTACTGGCAACAATGTCAATGGCTCCCGTTTTTAAATCACGGTAGTTGGTGGAGAGATCATTGTTTATGGTAACATCCAGCTTTAATCCCATGTAGTTGCTGAATTCCTGAAGCAGTTCCAGCTGATAGCCCATGGGAGTGCCTTTGTAAACAAAGTAGTTGGTAGAATTGTAGTTGGTGACTACGCTTACCACTCCTTCTTCCTTGATGTCGTTCAAATCTCTTTCGGAGAGTTCAATGGTTGCATCCGGAGTGGTTCCTTCTTTCTCTGTAAAACATCCCGGAAGCAGTAAGGTAAGGCTCGTTAATATTGCGGTAAAAATCTTTCCCATAAATGTGTTTTTCCGACCGAACCAAAATATCATGCCAGTGGATGTTTTGGTTGTTTTGTGCTGGTCAATACAGTGGGCAAAGATACTAAAATGTTGACATGCAGACAAAACCGCGGAAGCGATTAGTCATAGAAATTCCACGAAACGCCAAATCTTAAACCTCCCGGATTGATGGGATAGCCGATGGTGTGGAAGTAGTCGCTGTCCATCAGGCCCTGATTTACATGATCATATTTGACGAAAATGTTGGCTCTTTTGAGATGAAAATTCACAAATGGATCTATTACCGGATAGTTCCCTGTTTTTCGCTCCCGCTGGATGAAGAATTGACCGGTAGCAGGCATGAAATCCGGGGCATAATAGGCGGTATGGTATCTTACATCAAATCCAATCTGGAAAAATAACACCTGAAAAAGCGTATTCTCAAAGTAATTGGAACTGAAAATAGAGAATTCAGGTACGGGTATATAGCGGTCGTGGCTGGTAACCTGGTAAGCCAATTCATTGCGGCTGTGCAGATTCCAAAGCTGGAAATGTTTCTTCAGTTTTATCTGAATGAGTTGCAGGAATTCACTTGTCTGCTCGGGCAGTGCTTCTTCATTCCAGTAAATGTGGTCATTTAGTAGTCTTACTTCACCGGTGAGATGTAATCGGCGGGTGGGAATATTAATGCCACCACGAATTTTCACCGTTTTTTCGGGGTCAAAACGTTTGTTCCAGGAGATGTGATTGGAGTAATACTGCTCGGTAAAGAAGTCGGGCGACATCAAATAGACGCCTCCTCGTGCAAAAAATCCTGCTGTATCCCGGGCTATCCGAAATTTGGTGTTAAAACCTCCCGTGATTTCACTGTCTCCGGCTTTATGTCCCTGAAACCAAACCCGCAACCCGGCATCGTAAAAGAAATTATTACCCAGATTTTTGAACAGTTGACCCCCAAAGGCCGTTGCAGTACGTTTTTCTTTGCTTTTGTGGTAAATGAATTCACCTGTTTCGTTGTTGGACGTGTCCAGAATGGCGACGGTTGATGCCGGCCAGCGATTGCGTTCTACCTCATTCATCAGATACACCCGCATACCAAAACGCAAAAAGGGATTGGCTTCTTCATTAAACTTCAGTTGTATCGTATTTCTGTAGGTAGTCTGATAGGTTGTATCTTTTGTTTGCGATGGGTCGTTGTTTCTTTCATGATAAAACCAGAGCGTTTCATCTTCGGGGAATACCTTCGATAAGTCATCAATTTTATAGGCCCGCCGATAGCGATCCATCTCAAAGGTGTGACTGATTGTAACAAGTGGTGTTGTTTTCTTTACAGAGTCGTTGACAGCAATGGATATGTTTCCGATTTTTAGTTTTTGATTGACAAAAAGTTTGTAGTTGTCGATGCGTGTTGATGCATTTGTGAAGTAAACGGGAATATATTCGGGCCCGTCATATTCATTGTCTTCCGGATTCAGGATGTTGTTGTCGTCAATGATTCCTCCATTGTTCAACTGGTCGGTTTTGCCGTAAACGAAAGATCCGTGAACGAGGTATTTTTCGCCCGAATAGGAGGAAAAAAGGCGAAATAAACGGTTTTCCACTTGCTGGCCATCGTATTTTCCTACCGATGATATCAGTTTGTAATTGAATCCCACATTGAGGTCTTCATTGATGTTTTGAGTGAACAAAACGCCTACATTTTCTTCGCTTCTTCTTTTGGGACCACTGTGCTGATAATAAAGATTGGTGTAGGGCGTTCGGGTATTGTAATATTTCCAGTCTTCGGGTGACGTCAGCCAGTAATTCAGATTATTTGAAAAAAGAAAACTACTGTGTACCGGCATGTCTTCAATAATCACTGATTGGGCCGGAGCTCCCAGGTTACCTGTAAATACGTTGGCGATGGAACGCTGATAAATCGGGTTGTAAATTTGGAATCCTGTGGAAATAGTATCCACTGCAACTGTATCGGAAAGACTGAAATCGTCCACCAGCCGCCAGTTCTTCACTTCGCTCGGGACTGTGGGGAGCTGGTTTCCTTTTTCCTGTTCCCCGTTTCCTTCCTGATTGCTGTTCGGACTGTTTTGAAAGCCACCCTGTTGCATGGTGGGGAAGCCTCTGCTTCCTCCACCCTGGCTGTTACCGCCTGGCAAAAACTGGGCTACAGCTGAAGTTCCCAGGGTCAGTAGCATTATATGTATTATGAATAATTTCTTCATTACGTCGCAAAGATATTGAAAAATAGAATGTGGGAAAGCTTGTTCCGAAAACAAGTGTATATATTTGTACAGACAACCTTTTGTCACGGTTAACTTTCTTTGATTATGCAAACTTTACTGTCGGTTCCCGAAAATATTGTTTCTTCTTTTAATGTACTTGAGGCCGCAAAGGGCCGTGATTTCTTTGTTACAAGCGATCCTGGGGGCCGGAAAGTGGGTTCGGGCGGCGGAACTGCCTGGTTGTTGGCAAAACATTATGAATCGTCTGATGCTTCCGTTTTCTGTAATTATTTACAATCCGATAAAAAGATTCTTATCCATGCGGGCGGACAAAGCCGGCGCTTGCCTGCCTATGCCCCGTTAGGTAAAGTGCTGACACCCATTCCTGTTTTCCGGTGGAGCCGGGGTCAGCGGCTGGATCAAAACCTGCTGGATCTGCAACTGCCGCTTTTTGAGCGACTGATGGAGATCTCATCCGACAAGTGTAATACGCTTGTTGCAAGTGGCGATGTGCTCGTGCAATACAACAAACTTCCTGCCGAACTTCCCGATGCAGATGTAGTTTGTTTGGGAATATGGGTGGATCCTCAGCTGGCATCAAGATACGGCGTGTTTTTTACACCCATAAAAAATCCTTCGCGACTGGATTTTATGCTTCAGAAACCTTCGCACAGGGAGTAGAATACGTTGATGGTTTCAGTTTTGGGCATAAGCTTCTGGGAGCAGGAGGTGGAAGATATCTGCTGTTGTGTGCCAAGGATGAACTGGCAGCTGCCCGGATAAGGGAACAGCTAACACAAAATCCTCCAAACAACAGAGCGCGCTTTGTAGATATGGCTCTCAATAACCAGGGGCTTGAAATATCCAGATCCTGATTGGGTTTTTATTTATACTTTTGTGCTTCAAAGGAGATTTTTATGGATTCAAAGATAAAATCAGGAGTTATAGAACTGGAGGAGATGGAATTTTATGCCTATCATGGCTGTTTTCGTGAAGAGAATGTGGTGGGCAACAGGTTTCTGGTCAATATTTCTATCCGCACAGATATGTCAATACCTATGCAAACCGATAATATTGGCGATGCACTAAACTATGTGAAGGTTTACGATTTGGTACGAACCGAAATGCAGCAAACTTCCAACCTGCTGGAGCATGTTACAGCCCGTGTAATCGATTCCCTGCAAAGGCATTTTTCTGAAATTGAGTGGGTTCGGGTGAAGATTTCCAAGATGAATCCACCCATGGGCGGACAAATGAGAAATGTGAGTGTTACACTGGAGCGGTAAACAACAGAATAAAATTAACAACAATTTGTTGCCCCAAACAGAAAAAATCCTTACTTTTGCAACCGCATTTTTGACCAAAACATGGTCGGTTGGCCGAGTGGCTAGGCAGAGGTCTGCAAAACCGCGTACGGCGGTTCGAATCCGCCACCGACCTCAACTCCTTACAGACCTCGCATTTTTTGCGGGGTCTTTTTTGTTGGGGGCACCTCCCGCTCTTCCAAGGGGAGGAAGAGGATGGTTAGTCGGAGTCAGCTACAGGACAAAATCTGTGTGTGAGAACTTTTAGATTTTTGGAATTTACGCCCAATAAATTGTAAGTTTGCAATATGTATTATCGTAGAAAAATATTGTTATCTCTATTGCAGATTTTTGATAATCAGCTTGATAAGGTAAGTCTTCAAAAACTATTGTTTCTTTTGTCAAGGGTGCAGGAGAAAAAGTCATATCACTTTGTACCCTACAAATTTGGTTGTTTTTCCTTCCAGGCCAATGCTGATTTAAACACTATGACAAAATACCAAATGGTAGAACCCTCAATGAAATATTGGAGGAAAATTGATGATGGGGATTATTATGAGGAGTTAAATTCAAAGGATAAGGCTGCTTTGCGTCATATAAAAAATCAATATGGCAGCATGAGTATGGATGAACTCATTAAGCTTACTTATCAACAATATCCTTTTTTTGCAATTAATAGTACTATTGCTAAGAGTGTGTTAACGGAAGAAGAAAATCAAAAAGTAAAGAATCAAATTCCTGTCAAAGAGACTATAGTTTTATTTACCATTGGCTATGAAGGAATATCATTGGAACAATACATTAATAAGCTAATTGTTAATGATGTAAAGGTTTTGTGCGATGTGCGCAAAAATCCTCAAAGCATGAAATACGGTTTTTGCAAAAAGCAACTTTTGAATGCTTGTGCCGGAGTGGGGATTGAATACCTGCATTATCCGGAGGTTGGAATTGAATCCGATAAAAGGCAGGAGCTTAATAATCAAGGAGATTACGATAAATTATTTGAAGCCTATAAATCTGATACCCTCTCAAAAACAACTGCTAAACAAGAAGAGATTCTGTTATTATTGGAAAGGAAAAAACGGATTGCCCTTACCTGCTTTGAGGCGAATATCCGCCAATGTCACAGAAAGCATTTAGCTGAATCAATTTCAAAAATGGAGGGTTTTGTCTATGAACTAAAGCATATTTAATGGCCAAAACCAAAGTTCTTATTACTGTAAAAACCTATCCCGCTATTTCAACGAAATACGATGAGCTCGTATGTACCGCTGGTTTTCTTGAAGATGGCTCGTGGATAAGGATTTACCCCATTCAATTCCGAAAAAGACCTTATGCAGAACAATATATTGGAACTTTTCATCCAAAGCCGGTTATCCAATATAAACTTTTTTAAAGGATTTTCGCTACTCCTCATACCCTGCCTTGCAGGATAAATATTCATTGGCATAATTGTCGTATTCATCAAATGCAGGGCCTGGTTTCCCGTTAATTGTAATGATGCGATCGAGTCTTGCAAATTCTCCGTTTTTCAGCAATAAAAATTCCCCTTCACTATTCTTGTTCAGGCGGTTGTATTTACCTTTTGCCTGCCCTAACGTGTTGTCAGGAAGAAAAAAGAATACATTCTGTATTTCGTTTTTGTGGACGGTGGCTTCAAGTATATTGTAAAAATCGGGATCCACCGGCAGGTAATTGGAATATTTCATGGCCTCTTTTTTTTGATTGTATAAGATAAGGGTTTCAAAACGGGATGTAAAGTTTTGATTCTTATTTATTGAGTATTATGGATTAGTGAAACGGAGTCTGAAGAATTCGTTATACCTAACCTGGACGAGCCAGAACCAAACAGGTTATATAATCAATAGTCCGTTAAAAAAAACATAAACGCAAAGACGCAATGACGCAAAGTTTTTATTATGAGAGAGTTATGCATCATGTCACGAACTGTGTAAACCGTTAATTATCAGACACTTCTAAAAGCTTAACGGAGTGTTGATAATAAAACCCAATCAAAATTAGCCGGATACGCTAATTGCTACGCAATTATTTTTTTGTCCACGAATTTCACGAATTTAGCGAATTATTGTCGCACTTTTGTGCGACTTAAAACGGCTATGC
>Ga0163225_100252_pt1 | contig 16801 bp, 16 predicted proteins | sample MSEWel2016_04_06_2_FD_113145 | JGI IMG/M metagenome (GOLD analysis project Ga0163225, IMG submission 113145) | Subsurface microbial communities from deep shales in West Virginia, USA - MSEEL Well Study Marcellus 5H_2016_04_06 ... | reverse complement strand
TTGTCGAACTCCACATGGTCGTTTCGTGGACAAAAAAATAATTGCGTAGCAATTAGCGTATCCGGCTAATTTTGATTGGGTTTTATTATATAACCTGTTTGGTTCTGGCTCGTCCAGGTTAGGGATTTGAGGTTGGATGTTACACCGCAACTCAAAACCCAGAACTCACACCCTGTACTTCTCCCATCTTCGTTGTTCACCCTGCATAAACTTCTCAAATTTTTCAGGAGGGGGAATTTCAATACTCATTTGTTCCCCGGAAAAGGGGTGAGAGAAATCCACCCGCGTTGCACATAGAAACAATCCTTTTCCTTTCATGATCAACCCCTCTTTGCCATAAGTTTTGTCTCCCAGGATAGGTGTTCCTGCTTCGGCAAGGTGTTTTCTTATTTGGTGCGTACGTCCGGTTATTGGTTTTGCTTCTACCAGGGTAAGAGTACCACTGCGCAGTGAGGGAACTGAAGTGATTTTCTTAAATAAAGTTCTCGCGGGTTTTTCATCTATCGGAGTTTCGGAACTCCAGGACTCCTCAGTTTCTCCAATAACAACGGCGGTGTATGTTTTGTGAATATCTTTTTGTTGCATCTGAGTGGAGAGCTTCACGCGGGCTCCGGCTGTTTTGGCGATGATAATCAATCCGCTGGTGGGGGCATCAAGCCGGTGAATGGCTTTTGGTGATGCCAGAGCATCTGTATTCGGGGATGGTTTCAGGTGCAGGGGAATGGCGTTTTCCAGTGTGCGAAACTGATTGCCGCTGACAACCACACCTGCCGGTTTGGTCACTACGGCCATATACTCATCTTCATAAACTGTTTCCAATTCGATGTGATAAAGTTTTACGGATTTTTGTTCAGCTGGATTCAAGGTAATTACCTCCCCGGGCTTAACGATGTGCCCTGTAGTGCCTGGTTGTCCGTCAACCAGTATCTCACCTTTTTTTAATGCTTTTTTGAAGGCTGATTTGGTGGGGAGACCCGGGAAAATTCCCGGCCCGTAATCGCTCAGCCGGATGGAGTTTGTATCTGTGGTGACAATATGTTTTTTATGCGGCATCAGGATATTTTATTATTGGTGTCAGGTAAGAAAATTGAGATTGCTTCACTACGTTCGCAATGACGGGATTTTACTGGATATTGAGGGTTGGTAGGGGTTGATTTTCGGCAAAGCCGAAAATCAACCCCTACCAACCCAGCTTAAAACCTGTAAGACAGTGTCATTGCGAGCAAGGCGAAGCAATCTCCTTTAAAAAAATATGTTTATCCGGACAATAGTGATTATTTATGAAAAAAACAGATTAAATGTCAAATCTACGAAAAAGGTAAGGGAATCCCCGAAAATTCCTTGGGATACTAAGTGATACAGGAAAACTTTCGTTATTTTTGAGATGCGTACTTCAAATGAGTTACCATAGTCCTTTAAAATAAAAGCCTAAACGCAGAGAAGCTGCGACGCAAAGTCTTATTATGAGTGAGTTATGACCTGCCTGCCTGATTCTGAAATGGATTCATTTCAGCCGTTTGTAATCCCGGATTCGGAATTGCAATACTCTGTAAGCCAATTGTTTGCACTCAAAGGTGTCTGTTTGTTAAAATTCAGTATATCAAGATTTTATGAAACATCTTACATCTTATATCTAATCCCGAAGGATCAGGGCTAACGATCTAATGATTATACACACAACTAAAATAAACCTTATGATTTTAAAAAAACTATTACTGCTTTTTTTGATAGTATTTGCCGGTATGTTGCACTCATCAGCTCAATATTATCAACCTGGCCCTCAGGTAGAAACTTTTTACTCGGAAATTGATGATTCGGAGCAACCCTATGGGCTTTACCTGCCACGTAATTATAACCCCGACAAGGAATATCCTTTGGTGGTAATGCTGCATGGTGCCATGTCGAATCACCGTCTGGCACTGAAGCGGGTGTTTGGAAAGACAAATTTGCCCGGAGAGAATGATGCAGAGGCATCCCGCTATTTCCCCGAATGGGATGATGTGGAATATATTGTGGTGTCTCCTTATGCCCGTGGAACAATGGGTTATGTTGGCATTCCGGAAGATGATGTGTTGCAGATTATCAACAAATGCCGCGAGGATTTCAATATTGATCGCAACCGGATTTTTCTTACCGGCCTGTCTATGGGTGGCGGTGGAACCCTCTTTCTCGGAATGGCGTATGTGGATTTATTTGCGGCCATTGCGCCTGTTTGTCCTGCACCACCTCAGGAATATTTTAATTTGACAGAGAATGCACTCAATCTTCCGGTGGCCATTCATCAGGGAGGTGCCGATCCGGTGGTACGCCCGGAAGGTACGCGTCAGATTGTGGAAGAGTTGCGGAATATGGGAACCATGGTGGAGTATCATGAATATCCGGGTGTTCAGCATGATTCCTGGGCAAATGCTTATGCCAACGGGCAAATTTTTAAATGGTTTGACAACATTGAACGGAATCCGTTTCCTGACCGGGTAAAATATGCGACCCGCTGGTACAAACGCCCCGGCGCATATTGGGTACAAATTGATAAACTCACTCCCGGAACACTGGCCCGTATTGATGCTCAGTTTACCGGTAACAATTCCATCAGTGTAAAAACGGATAATCTGGAAGCCTTTTCACTGGAGCTGAATGGCCATAAGTTGTTTAACGCTTCAGACAAAGTTTCGGTTAATATTGATGGCCAGATCATTTCCAGTCTTCCCAAATACAATCACTCTTTCACGAAAGTTGACGGGAAATGGAAGAGCGGAAAATATCATGCACCGGTGGTGGCTAAAAAGAAAGGACTGGAAGGTCCGCTTTATGAGGTGGTCAACGACCGGCATCTGTATGTTTATGGAACGCAGAATGCAACAGGCATGGAAGAGGTTGCGGCCAGGAAACAAGTTGTCAGCGATGCGGCAGATTTTTCGGTTTCTTTTGGAGGTTATTTTGAACAGAACAGCACTGTTAATCCACGTGTGATTGCAGATCGTCAGGTGAGTCGTGATGATTTGGTGAATGCCAACCTGGTACTGTTTGGCACCCGGCAGACCAACAGCGTGATTGCCGACTTGTCAGCTGAATTGCCGATGCAGCTTGAAAACGAACAGGATAGTCTGGGGCTGGTTTACTGCTTCCCGCACAATGGAAACCTGGTGGTGGTAAGTTCGGGGTTGCCTTTCTGGACTTTTATCCCCGACGAAGAGGGACAAATACCTCCAACCGGCAGTCGTTTTGGCGGAGCCAAAGGTGCTCAGGCATTAAAAGGAATGAAGGATTTTTTGTTGTTCGAAAAGAGCAATCATAAGGTGCTGGTGGAAGGTGTTTTTGAACATGACTGGCAACTGAATCCTGGAGTTATTAAGGAGTTGGAATCTAATGGGGTTGTTGTAAAGGATAGCCCAAACCGTTTTTATTGAAGGCCCCGAAACGGTTGTTCCCAACCAGGAAAATCTGGAATACAGCCTTGACGCTGTTGAGGGGTGGACTTATCAATGGATCGTTCCTGATGATGCGACTATACAAACCGGGGTGAACGAAAGTTCGGTTGTTCTGGACTGGGGATGCACAGCGGGAACTGTAAAATGTCAGGTTTCAGGTTCCGGAATTTCCGAAATTATTGAGTTTCCGGTTAATGTGGAAATGCCGCAATTGGCTGGACCTGTGTTTTTTGATGTGAACCAAACGGGGATGCAATATTCACTTTCCGGGATGCATACAACTGATTATTCATGGACTTTTCCCGCGGGTGTCGAAGTGGTTTCAGGCGCCGGCACTCATCAGGCCGAAGTTAACTGGGGCGCAGAACCCGGAAGTGTGGACGTGTTGGTGGATAATGCCTGTCTCGACCAATATGTTGTTAGCTTGGACGTTCTTCCTAAGGGGCAATATCCCTATCCCGACATTCATCAACCGCATCTCATTCCCGGAACCATCAATTCCACTCACTACGATATTGGAGGTCAGAATATTGCTTATTTCGACAAATCCATTGCTAATGAAGGGGCCGGGCCTCGTCAGGATGAGCAGGTAGATACAGAATACGGTGACAATGGCATTGCGAATGTGGGTTGGATTGTGTCCGGCGAATGGCTGGAATATACCGTTCAGGTGCAGGAGACTGCTGAATATCTTGTGGAACTTAGAATTGCCAGTGATGCAGATGTGCGGGGGCCTGTAACATTTTATGTGGGAGAAGAGGAGAGAGGGCAGGTTACAATCCCTAAAACAACAGGCTGGAACAACTTCATTACCATTACTGCGAAAGTGGACCTTTACCAGGAGGATGAAGTATTGAAGAAGAGGCGTTACCTGCAAGGGTGACTTTTATTTTAGTTCCTGGTTTTGCTTTTCCCCAAACGGGAATGTGAATGTTGCGTTGCAAAACCATGTATTTTCTGATGTGGTTAAATTTCCTTCATCTCCCGATAATGAAAAATATGTACTCCCGGAAATTCGGCCTTTGAGGCTTTCAGCATTGCTTTGGCCACATCAGCTCCCTGTATGGGTCTCATTTTTGAAGGCATCAGAAAAGAAAGTGGTTTCATTACCCATTTCCCGATGGATTCTCCGATTCTGGATTCTTTGCGGTTGCCCAGCAGCAGTGACGGGCGGAAAAACAGAATGGAAGGGATGTTCATTTGTTTAATTGCATCTTCCACCTGCCCTTTTAGCCGGGTGTAGAATGTTTTACTTTGGCTGTTGGCTCCGATAGCCGAGACCAGTACAAATTGGGAGCAACCCCCTTGTTCTGCAAATCTGGCGGCCTGAACGGGAATATCATAGTCCACTTTTCGGTATGCAGCTTTATTGCCGTTTACTTTTTTGTTGGTGGTTCCTACAGCGCAAAATACAACATCGCTTCCTTCGATTCCGGCTTTGAATGCTTCCGGATCTTCGAAATCAATGACCATCTCCTTTACTTTTGGAAGTGTGTAACCTATCGGACGACGCACCAGGACTTTTATTGACTTAAATTGGTTGTCTGTTTGAATCTGGTGGAGCAGATGACCACCTATCAGTCCGGTGGCCCCAATGATTGTTGCGCTTTTATGTGCCATATCAGAATAACTCTTTATGGAAGGTTTTGTTTAGTCGTTTGTTTGCATGCGTTGCTTTTTCGAATAGTCGGGATTTGCAATGACGAAATCTCCGGGTGGCAACCAGGGGTAGTCAGAACATATAAACCGGATCCACTGATGGGGGCCAACTATTCATTGAAGTTTTCTTTGTCACAGAAACTGGGGCTTTGGTAGCGGCGCGCAGCATTTTTTTTAATACCATTTCATTACTGCTGATGGTTTCAACTGAGTTGGGCTCTCTGAAGAACGTAAAAGGCGAATTGTAGCTTTCGTCTTCCATGGTCATTGGGTAGCCGGTGCGATAAACCCAGGTAACGCCCATATCGGTCTTTTCTGAAAACTTGATGGTCGATACCACCGAAAAATCGTGACGGGCATCGTATTTAAAAAGGAATTTCCGCCCAAAGCTGATGTCATCGAAACGACGATTGGCCCAGAAAAGTGTGTAACCCATCCATCCCGAGAGTATTCCGCCGTGTTTTTGAGCCAACAGTTCTACTCCGTAGCTTTCGCCTTCACCACTGGTTACCAGGTCTTCCCAGTTGCCCTGATTGAGTTCAAAGAAACTGGATCCTTCAGCGTAATCAATCAGTCCATTCATTTTTTTGTAGTAACCTTCAACCGAATACTCATAGTTGGGATTTGGTGAATAGAAAAGTCCGAGGGCCCCTTGCCAGGCGTTTTGGGGCTTTATTTTCTTTGTGGCCGGCACCCACAGGTCGGTAGGAAGTCCCATAGAGGAGTTGGCCAACAGATGCAGATATTGTTGCATTCTGCTGTAGGAGGCTTTGAGGGACATACGGTCCGAAAGCATAACTCTGGCCGATATACGGGGTTCCGGCGACTGGTAGGTCTTTTCCTGAATGCTGAATGCGGAAAAATGGGCTCCAATGTTGACTTTCAGGAAATCGTTGAGCGTGATGTCATCTTCTGCGTATAAAAGAAATTCGTTGGCTTCCAGATTTTTGTTGCCGTAGGTGGTGTCGATGGCGGCTTCGTTTCCACCGTAATTGTCACGGTTGACTGTTACGCCGGGCGAAAAATAGTGGAGTGTGTTTTGTGCCCCAAAGCGAATGTGATGGGCCGGAGAAGGGAAGAAGTCAAAATCTGCCTTGACAGCATAATCTTTAATCTGGCTGTAATATTCGTAAAAGTATTCAGACGTTTCAACCTCGTTGCTCCTGTGTGAAATTTTTTCTTCCTTATAGTTTTCGCTGATGCTGAATTTGTAATTACTGATGGTGGCCGTCTTGTTGGCAAACAGTTGATTGCTGATGATGTAGTTCCAGCGCAGGGCACCGGTGGTATTGCCCCATTGAAGATTGGCTTTGTCTTTATTTTTGTAGGTAAATGTTTCATCGTTATTACCCCCCTCTAACCTGTGTAAAACTCGTAGCATGGCGTCATTGATATCCCGATGAGGCACGAAATCGGGAGAAGCAATCTCTTTTCAAGAAGTTTGTTTTTCGTGACAAAAGTGCATGGAAATACTGGTGTCCGTTTAAGGAAAAGAAATTAATTTCTTCGGATAATCGTGTTTGTTAATCTATTTTTTTTGGGCTGTCCAACTGATAGCTCCTTCAAGATGTTTCAGAAACAATGGGTTGTGATAAAGTTCGGGTTCGTGTCCTAATGCGGTCTGGAAAACTTTTCCTTTGCCCACTTCCTTATACCAAACAAGAGGGTGATCGCCCATTCGTTGTTTGGCGCCTTCGAACCAGCGGTCATCGTCCACATCGTAGGAGTTTTCATCAATGGATATTAATACATGCACATTTTTCCGTGGATTGCGATCGAAACTGTACCATTCGTCCGTGACTATCCAGGTGGAATCGGGAAAATGTTCGGTGGCTGGATGGGAGCGGTCTTCAATGATGAGTTTGCCTTCCTGTGACGGCGGGTGCCCGACAAAGGATCCCCCGATGGCTTCAACATACCACGGCCAATCGTATTCTGTGTCAGCACCGGTATGGAGTGCCAGAAGTCCGCCGCCGGTCTCAACATAATTCTGCAAAGCCTCCTGTTGGTCTTCCTCCAGAATGTCTTTGGTGGTGTGGACAAATATCACCAAATCGAAAGTTGAAAGGTTTTCAGGAGTAAAAATTTCTCCTTCTTCTGTTGCTGTTATTTTCCAGTTGTTTTGTACGGCCAGTTGGCCCAGGGCAACCAGACTTTGAGGTATGGCACCGTGACGGTATCCGGCAGTTTTGGAGAACGCCAGAATATTAAGGTCGGCCATTTGGTTTTGAGATTGAGACGAAGTTGTTGCGATCATAAATAAGAAAAGTATGAGATATAATGTTTGTTTCATGGATTTAAAGTTTTTCGGGTGGAAAGGAAAGAGTCTTGGGTGATTCAGGGAATCATCAGTTAATGGGAAAGATAATGATTTTTTTACAAAAAAGGCTGGTTCTTGCTCTATTTAAACAGGTAATCCCATGTAATCCAAAAGAGTTTTCTCCCGTTGAGTCCTGTTTTCGAGCGGTTCTGGTCGCATATCATGCTCTACAGCAGGGTGGTTATTGTTTTTCTGGATAATCCGAGGGATGTGGTGGATGCTCTGAAGGAAGTCAGGCCGACTCAAATATGACCGATGGCTGGTTTCATACGGGTGATGAAGGAGTGTTGACAGAGGACGGAGATTTGATAATGACCGACCGTCTTAAGGATCTGATGAAAACATCGGTGGGGAAGTACGTGTCGCCCCAGAAGCTGGAAACATTGCTGCTGCGGGAAGAACTGGCAGAGCAGATTGTTGTGGTTGGCGATAACCGACCGTTTGTTACTGCCTTGATTGTTCCGCTAATGAGCAAATTAAAGAAGATGGCCTTTCAAAAGAATATTGAAAATGAAACCGACGAGGATTTATTGTCGCATCCCGGATTGTTTGAAGTCATTGAGGACTATATTTTAGCAGCACAGCAACACCTTGCCATCTGCCAACCTCTTCCATATAAAAGTGAAAGAGTGTCATTGCGAGGGCTTGGCCCGAAGCAATCTCTAAAAATATATACGCGACTATAAACTTAAGCCTTCGTAAATAGTGACAGCAAGAAAACTAAGGTTTTTTTAGTCTTTGATAAGAAAGCGCCAAATACAAAGCCTGCCCCGATTTTTCTTCGGGGCAGTAGTTGGTGTTTTCTTGCAAAGACTAAATAGCTCGCTATTCGCAGTATTTTCAAGTCGGCAAAGAACAAAATAACTTCGTTAAATCTGTCAATTTATCTCATTACAAACTCTAAGGAGTCATGTTTGGTGATGCTTATTTCATAAAGAGGCGGATCAAAAATATTCCCATATTTTTGAGGATTTTTGTTGAACAGGAATTAAAAGAAACTGGTTTTATCATATTTACCGAGCTGACTGCATCTGCATAGGACATTGTTCTGATAGCGTTTGAGATATTTAACATTCAATTAACTTTCATCTTATAATTACCGCTTAGTTTTGACTTTTTTAATAAGCCGGTATGTTTAGGAAGGGGGATTTCGGAAAGGATTTTAAATGGGGAGTTACCATCAGCGCTTTTCAAAATGAGGGTGCTGCTAATGAAGATGGCAAATCGGCCAGTATCTGGGATACCTTCACTTCAGATATTCTCAAAATCAATGACGGAAATGCACCTGGTGAGACATCCGGGTTCTATCATAATTACAAGGGCGACATAAAACTGGCCCGTGAACTTGGGTTTGGTGTTTTTCGCTTTTCGCTTTCGTGGCCACGAATTATCCCCAACGGGAAAGGGAGGCCCAATCAGAAGGGCATTGCTTTTTACAATCGGGTAATTGATTCTTGTCTTGAGGAGGGATTGGATCCCTGGGTAACCATATACCACTGGGATCTGCCTCAGTGTCTGGAAGACGAAGGGGGTTGGACTAACCGTGGGATCCTTCAGTGGTTTTCCAATTATGTGGAGGTCGTAACAAAAGCTTTTGGAGATCGTGTGAAACATTGGATTGTGATGAACGAACCCATGACTTTTGTTGGGTTGGGATATTTTACCGGTTATCATGCTCCTGGTCGCAACGGGATTGGCAATTTTCTGAAAGCGGCCCATCATGCTACTTTATGCATGGCGGAGGGAGGGCGAATTGTAAAAAAGAATGTGAAGAATCCGGAAGTGGGTGTGGCATTGTCCTGTTCCTACGTAAAACCGGCCAATAAATTGTTTTTCAGCCGTGGGGCTGCCAGGAGGGTTGAGGGACTCTTAAATCGGTTTTTTATCGAACCGTTGCTTGGCCTTGGTTATCCCACAGATATTATGCCCGCATTGAATATTATTAAAAGTTATTTTCTTCCGGGCGATGAGGAACGGTTGGCTTTCGATTTCGACTTTATCGGATTGCAGTATTATTTTCGAGTAGTTGCAAAATTCAGCCTTTTTCCACCGGTTCTTTTTGCTACTGAAGTGCCACCCTGGCAACGAAAAACGAACTTGAACAGCATGGGATTGGATGTTTATCCTAAAGGGTTGTCTGCGTTACTCGATTTTTTTTCACATTACCAGGGTATTCGAAAAATTATTCTCACCGAGAGTGGTGTTTGCTATCCTGATTTTTTACGTGGAGATAAGGTTCATGATGCCAGCCGGAAGAAGTACCATCAGAAGGTGTTAAAGCAGATTAGGAAGGCCATCAAAAGAGATATTCCCGTTGCCGGTTATTTTGTCTGGACTCTGGTGGATAATTTCGAATGGCGTGAAGGATTTCAACCGAGATTTGGCCTGGTTTATAATGATTTCAAAACGCAAAGGCGAACCGTAAAGTCTTCGGGGCGATGGTTTAGGGATTTTTTATCAGAAGATTGACCAGAATAGTGAGGACTTTAATTTGGTTGAAAACCCTCGGAATTTCTTCAGTTTGCTTCTTTTGGGTCACACCGTTCCTGAATAAATACTTTAACCGAATACCAATGATTTTGAAACAATACTCACTTTTCTGCGCGCGTGAGACCCTGCAAATTCCTGCAATGCCCCGTTCATTGCGAATCCCGACCATTCGGGAAAGCAACCTCTTTTCTTTAATCGGTTACAAATGATTTCTTCTAAAATTTCAACTGTATAAAAACCGGACTATGCCTTACTAAAGCATTGGCAAGCAAACGGCTTTGGTTTGGGTTGCCGGCACTTTGGATTCTTTATTTATGTCATTTTGTGGCTGGCTTCAAATATTTAAGTCCCATCTTCGTTTTATCAGTATAAAATTCGCTTATGTAATAGGTTCGCGATGTTTCGGTAGAATCTGTAAAAGTGATTTCATCCATTTTTTGATGACAATTTTTTTTCATGTTCGTGTTATGAACAGAAGTTGGTTAATAGTTCATGTTAGTTTTTTTGTGTTGGTAAAAAATTACTAATTTGGCCTTCGATTAAGTAGTGCCAGCAAGAAAAACTAAGGAATTTCAAGTCTTTGATAAGAAAGCGCCAAATACAAAGCCTGCCCCGATTTTTTTCGGGGGCTTTCGAAGTTTTTGAAACCAAGGAGCCCCGATTGTGCTTTTTGTTGGTTTTACAATAAAAACCTTACAAAAGCTACTTCGGGATAACTGATTCAAAAACGAGAATAACAGTTTACCCCGATTTTTCTTCGGGGCAGTAGTTGGTGTTTTCTTGCAAAGACTAAGGAGTGAGTTGAATAAACAAGTAATTTAAGGATATGAACATTTTCATGATGATGCAGGCGGCAGGTGAAGCTGTTGCTGAAGGGGCAGAACTTGCCGAAGGTGAAGAAAAAGTAACCATCGATCTTATCGAATTGGTAATGCAGGGTGGGTGGATTATGATTCCGCTTTTTCTGCTCTCTTTCGTGGCCATTTACATTTTTATTGAGCGCTATCTGGCCATTAAGAGGGCGTCGCGCGAGGACAAGAGTTTTATGAACCGCATTAAGGATTATATTCATGAAGGGAAGATTGAATCGGCCCTTGCCTTGTGTGAGGCTAATGACAACCCGGTTTCAAGAATGATTGCCAAAGGGATTACCCGTATTGGTCGCCCGTTAAATGATGTGAACACGGCCATTGAAAATGTGGGAAACCTGGAAGTGAGCCGTATGGAGAAAGGCTTGCCTGTTCTGGCGACCGTTGCCGGAGGGGCCCCGATGATTGGTTTTACCGGTACGGTTATTGGTATGATTAAATCCTTCTGGGAGATGTCCAACGCAGGAAGTAATATCGAAGTCGATATGCTGGCCGGTGGTATTTACACTGCTCTGGTAACCACGGTTACGGGTTTGATTGTTGGCATTATCGCTTATTTTGCCTACAACTGGCTGGTGGCCAGGGTGGAGAATGTGATTTTCAAGATGGAAGCCCGCACTATGGAGTTCATGGATCTGCTCAATGAGCCTGTGCGGTAGTGATGAAATGAAACGGGCCGCAAAAGGCCTTTATGATTAATGGAAAGAAAATAAACACCATGGCTTTAAAGTCGAGAAGTAAAATAGATCCTACATTCAGCATGTCGTCAATGACCGATGTGGTGTTTTTGTTGTTGATTTTCTTTATGGTTACCTCCACGCTGGTGCATCCTACGGCATTAAAATTGTTGTTGCCTCAGAGTCAAAATCAGACTGCGGCGAAGCCACTGACAACGGTATCAATTACCCGTGACATAAAATTCTTTGTGGAAGAGCGGCAGGTTAGTTTTAATCAGATTGAACCGCTGCTGAGGGAAAAAGTGGGACAGAACCCCGAGACTTACATCTCGTTGCATGTGGATGAGAATGTACCTATGAGAGAGGTAGTAAGGGTGATGAACATTGCCAAAAGGAATAAATATAAGCTGATTCTTGCAACACGGGCGAAATAAACTTAATTGGAAAGAATTATGAGGGCTATTGAATTCAGATCGAAGACAGATGTGGTAGGCAATCTCCGAATTGATTACCCGGTGCATAAATCGAATAAAAAGGTCCGTGTGATAATTCTTTTAGATGAAGAGGAACAGGCTGAAGATGAAGAAGCCTTGTGGATGAACACTGTTTCAAAGAATCCTGCTTTTGAATATTTGAATGATGATTCTGAGAATATTTACACTGTAAATGATGGAGAGCCTATAGATGATTAAGAATGCTATAGTTCTGGTTCCTTTTCCATTTGATGATTTTTCATCTTTAAAAGTGAGACCGGCATTATGTCTTACGGAAAAAATAGGAAAATACGAGCATGTTATTATAGCGTTTATTTCGAGTAAGGTAATGGGTGAGATTTTGGAAAGTGATATTATTATCAGAAAAAATTCGGAGGAGTGGAAGGATACAGGTTTGGTAGTTGATTCTGTTATTCGTTTGCATAAGATGGTCACTATTCCAGGTTCCTTAATTCAAAGGAAATTGGGTCATGTTAATTCATCGCTTAAGGCTCAGATAAGAGAAAAGATACAAGGCTTATTTTATTAGTTTTTCAAAAGAGAGACTATTAAGTGTTTTGGTAAAGAGATTTGGAACTAATGATTGATAAATCAAAAAAAGATAAACGTGCCGGAGTGATTGGAAGTACCATCTTTCATGCGGTGATTCTGATTCTCCTGCTGGTGGTTGGTCTTTCAAGTATCCCCAGGGAAGAAGAGGGGATATTGGTCGATTTTGGCGATTCTGATACCGGATGGGGAGCGTCTGAGCCTGTTCGTAACAACCCGACAGGTGAGCGAAATACTCCGCCACCCGTGAGTCAGCCCGAACCGGTTAGTCCCCCGCCTGCCAGTACCCCGGAAACTTCCGAAGAGGCTGTTAATACCCAGGATTTTGAAGAGGCACCAACTATTAGTGAGGAGGAAAAAGCCAAACAGGAGGCCGAGAAGAGAAGACTGGAAGAGGAACGTCAACGTCAGGTGGAGATAGACCGGCAAAAGCGGATTGAGGAAGAACGCCAACGTCAGGAAGAGCTGGAACGTCAACGTCAACTGGAAGAAGAACGTCGGCAACGGGAAGAGCAGGAGCGACAGGCTCAGGAAGCCCGCAGCAATGTTTCCAATGCCTTTAGTAAATCAAATGGCAGCAGCACTTCCCAGGGAGAGGCGGGTGGTTCCGGCAATCAGGGAGCTCTTGGCGGTGAAACCGGTGTAGGAACCTATAATGGTACCGGGAAGGGCGGTAGCGGCACCGGATTTGATTTGAGTGGGCGAACTTTAAGTGGTGCATTGCCCAAACCGGAATACAATATTCAGGAAGATGGAATTGTGGTGGTTGAAATAACCGTTGACAGAAATGGGAATGTGGTGAGTGCCGAGCCTATTCTTAAAGGAACGACAACACAGAATTCGTACCTGTGGAGGGTGGCCCGTCAGGCCGCGCTAAAAGCCAAATTTAACAGTAAAGGAGATGCCCCTGCGTATCAGAAAGGGACCATTACGTACCATTTCAATTTGAATTAAAGATTTACAGGACAATAGGTTTTATTAGAATAGCACCAGGTTTCAGCCTGGTGAATTGTTGGTAAAACGATTTTTCAGGAAAGCCGGCTTGAAGCCGGCTGTGTCCGTAGTTTTGTTTGTTATCTATCACCCGCCTGAAGACGGGTGCTAATCTCATGCTATAACCGCCAAAGATTAAAATGCTTGAGCCGGCTATGTCAGGAATTTTGTTTGTTATCCAGCGCCCGCCTGAAGACGGGTGCTAATCTCTTGGTATAACAGCCAACGGTTAAAATGCTTGAAGCCGGCTATGTCAGGAATTTTGTTTGTTATCCATCACCCGCCTGAAGACGGGTGCTAATCTCATGGGATAATTGCCAACGGTTAAAATTCGTAAGCTGGCTGTGCCCGGAGTTTTGTTTGTTATCCATCACCCGCCTGAAGACGGGTGCTAATCTTGCTGCCCGACTAATGTGTTGGTTAAGAGCGGATCCGAACCGAATGAGATTAAAATACTCCCAATACCTTCAATCCTGATATCAGGACTACTGCCAAAAGAATATAACGGATGTTTTGGGCTCCAATTTTACTGGCGTTTTTGGAGGCAAACCACGCACCAATGGCGTTCCCTGCTGCCAATAGAAGTCCGTAGCTCCAGACCACCTGTCCGGCGGAGATGAAAACAATCAGCGCCACAATTGTAAAAGAGAGTACCATTAAAACTTTTACCGCATTGGCACGGATGAGGTTATATCCGGCGCTTAACACCAGTCCTGCCAGTAGAAACAGTCCCACTCCGGCCTGAATAAAGCCACCATAGAGACCGATTAAAAAGAAAATGATGATATTGATAATGCGGGATTTGGTGGTTTTTACCTGACCGGCTTTTCCTTTTATCCAATTGGTGGGTTTCAGCAGGATGATAAAAAACATGACCACCAGCAGACCCCCGATAAAGTAGTTGAGGACGTCTTCATTGATTTCTACGGCAATGAGAGCTCCTGCCAAAGAACCAAAGAGGGTGGGGATGATGAGCGACCACTCCTTCCGGGGCGTGAGCTCTTTTTGATGTATGAAGTTTCGTGTCGCCACAAGATTTTGCACCACCACACCAATGCGGTTGGTGCCGTTGGCTACTGCCGGCGGCAATCCCATAAACATCAGCAGAGGCAGAGTTATCAGTGAGCCGCTGCCGGCAAAGGTATTGATAACTCCTGCTGCCATTCCGGCAATGACGAGTATGATGGCATCGGTGATTTCCATGTTTTTTTGACAAGAATAGTTTGATTTTAACGCAGAGACGCAAAGACACCGAGGAATTTTAGGATTGAGAAATGAGGATTTCTGAATGAGTAATTTGTCATTATTAGTCCCTGCCTCAAAAGATTGAAATATATAAAGCATATCAGGGATAAGCGAAGCAAACGCTGCATTAACTCTGTGCTTTTCTCCCGATAAACCGGGACAAGGTGTGAAATACTCCGTTCAACTCTTTGTGACAATTACGTTGCATAGCTCCCTCTGTGCTCCTTCGTGCTCTCTGTGGTCAAACTCCTCGAAGGACAAATCTGTCACCCCTGCCGGGGCTCTATCTTATTTATTACAAACATTCGTTCTACCATACTGTCGCCCCTCCGGGGCTAATCCATCATGAGAAGAAGAACTAAAACAATATCCGTCTTCACTTAATTTCTTGGGTCAACTCTCAACCCTTATCCCCATGAAGGAGGAAATTCTAAGCCCCAAATTCAAAATTCTGAATTCAAAAGGCTCAAAATATCCTCTGCGTCATCGCGTCTTTGCGTTTAATTTTAAAATTAGTAGGCAAAAATCGGGAAGTCCTTCATCATTTCATTTACTTTCTTACGAACCGATGAAAGCGTAGCCTCATTATCCGGGTCACTCAAAACTTCATCAACCAAATCCACCACCGGTGCAATGTGTTCTTCTTTGAGTCCGCGGGTGGTGAGGGCTGCTGTACCTACCCGAATACCTGAGGTCTGGAATGGAGAACGGTCGTCGAATGGAACCATATTTTTGTTGATGGTGATGTCGGCCAGTACGAGAGTGTTCTCTGCTTTCTTTCCTGTCAGCTCGGGGAATTTGGTACGCAGATCAATCAGCATACTGTGGTTGTCTGTTCCTCCCGAGATCACTTTGTAGCCTTTTTCGATGAAACACTCAGCCATTTTAGCAGCATTCTTTTGAACCTGCTTCTGGTATTCTTTATATTCGGGTTGCAACGCTTCGAAGAATGATACGGCTTTGGAAGCAATCACATGCTCCAGCGGTCCACCCTGAATTCCGGGGAATACAGCTGAATCCAGCAACGAAGACATTTTGCGGATTTCTCCCTTTTTGGTCTTGATGCCCATGGGGTTGTCGAAGTCTTTGCCCATCAGGATGATACCTCCGCGGGGACCACGCAATGTTTTGTGTGTAGTAGAAGTTACGATGTGCGCATGTTTCACCGGGTTTTCGAGTAATCCGGCTGCAATTAATCCGGCAGGGTGGGCCATATCAATCATCAGGATGGCACCCACTTTATCGGCGATTTCGCGCATGCGTTTGTAATCCCAGTCGCGGGAATAGGCTGAAGCACCACCAATAATCAGTTTAGGTTTGTGTTCCAGGGCCTGTTTTTCCATCATGTCGTAATCGACTCTTCCGGTCTCTTCTTTAACGCCGTAAGCGATTGGTTGGTAGAGACGACCTGAACTGTTGACGGGAGAACCATGTGAGAGGTGACCACCATGTGACAAATCCAGTCCGAGGAACTTATCGCCGGGATTCAAAACGGTCATCAGCACCGCCATGTTGGCCTGGGCACCACTGTGCGGCTGCACATTGGCCCATTCAGCACCAAAAAGCTCTTTAAGGCGTTCGATGGCAAGTGTTTCGCTCTCGTCAACTACCTGACAACCGCCATAATAGCGTTTTCCGGGAAGACCTTCGGCATACTTGTTGGTCATGCACGAACCCATGGCATCCAATACCTGTTGGCTGACAAAGTTTTCGGAGGCAATCAACTCGATTCCGTTGAGCTGGCGGTTTTCCTCTTTTTTAATCAGTTCAAAAATTTTCTCGTCTCTCTTCATTGTTTGTAAAGTTAGGAGTCTTTGAAAAGACCATATATTACGTTAATTTTTTTTTCAAAGGTAATAATTGATTGGCATATTTTCTTCTTTTTTGTCAACCAGGCCGTCAAAAAAAGGTGTGGAAGTGGGCTGATGGCTGTGCATTAATTTCTGATAAAGAAATGAGCCCAGTCTAAAAAGCATCTTTATTGCCAAACTCTTCGTTAATGAAAATTTTTGAATCCTCATTAACAACAGGTTAACTCCGGTACAAAAATTTTCAAAGCCTTGATTTTGGCAAAAAT
>Ga0163225_100245_pt1 | contig 17003 bp, 17 predicted proteins | sample MSEWel2016_04_06_2_FD_113145 | JGI IMG/M metagenome (GOLD analysis project Ga0163225, IMG submission 113145) | Subsurface microbial communities from deep shales in West Virginia, USA - MSEEL Well Study Marcellus 5H_2016_04_06 ... | reverse complement strand
TATTTTGTTCTTTACCGATTTGAAAATACTGCGAATAGCGAGCTATTTAATGGATTTTCAAGGAAGTTAAAGGGCAAAAGAACAAGTCTAAAGCGGCAAGTTATTTCGTAACAATCCCTAAGCCTAACAAGAAAATATGTTTCCCGGACAAAAAGTTAACATTCAAAAAGTTTTAGGATTAATTCCTGGCGAACTTTTAGCCAGATTTATTAAGGACACAAAAGTCGATTGTTGTGCTAAGGTCTTGTATGGACAAAGGATTTTCAATTTGCTCTTATATGGGCTATTGATAACCGACCGTACCAGCCAAAGGACAATGGAAGATCTTTTTGGTAGCACAGATCTATAAAAAACTTTATGGGCTTGGTTACAAAACAGCAAAACAAAGATTTCCGATTGAATTATGGGAAACCCTCATTTTCATTATAGTAAAAGAATGTGGCGGGAATCCGGAACGGATGAATAAAGTCTATTTTAACCAATTTTCAATTCCTTGATTTTGACCTTATGAAAAGTCGTCCCCGTTCGTGTGGATTTGAAATCCACACGGCAACCTTAGCGGATTTAAAATCCGCTAAATAACCTTTAAAATTGAACGATTAAATCGGGAATAGGAAACTCAAAAACCTTTGCGAAGGGTATTACAATTCCACTCCGACAAATAGAAATCTTAAAATAGACAGATTAAACCAGCAATTGGGAAAATCACTGTTGTGTTTGTTCGTCTAATTCCGAGGCAGCGTGCTGTTGATTCTGAAAATTGCTTCGGATAAAAGCACCCTCTTCAGGAATTTTTATGTGATAGGTTTTTCCTCTCGAATTGGACAGATGATCGTCTCTTAACCAAGGATTCAGGTCTTTTAGTTCTTTATAGGAAAGACCAAAACCCTGTGCAAAGTCGGCAAAATTGTTGATGGTGCTATCCACTTCCACAGTATATGAGGGTTCCATATAGTACAGGTCTCTTTCCTTAACATGAAAACCATAACTGACAGGATTTTCCAGTATCTCTTTGATGGCAATGATGCGGTAAACGTACCGCCCGGTCTCATCATTCAGCAAAAGATCGTAGTAGTTGTTTGTTTTTTGTCGGTCTAATTGTCTGATGACATGGCTTCTGCCTGCATTGTAAGCGGCGGCGGCCAGTGTCCAGCTGCCAAACTTTTCGTAGCTGCTTTTGAGGAATCTGCTTGCGGCTGAAGTCGCTTTTTCAATATGGTAACGTTCATCTACCTGGCTGTTTATTTCCAGGCCATAATCGTTTCCGGCTCCTTTCATAAACTGCCAGGGGCCTGCTGCTCCGGCAGGAGAAACGGCCCGAATAATCAGTGCACTTTCTGCCAATGCCAGGTATTTAAAATCATCGGGTACACCTTCTTCTTTCAGAATGGGTTCGATAATGGGAAAATACTTTGCAGCCCGCTTGATAAATAATAAGGTTTGCGATTGCCAGTAAGTGTTGACCAGCAACTCACGATCCAGATTTTCCCGGATATAAGAGCGTTCAACAGGTACGGGTTCACCTGCAAATGTAGGATTCTCCGGCACCGGTAATGAAAATATATTGTATTCACTCTGAAACTGTTCATTGTGAGTGGCTTCGGGATCCTTTTGTTCAGGCTCCGCCGAATAGGTAAATAAACCCCACGCAAAGACGGCAGCGAGGATTAAAGCACTTCCCGATAAAAATTTAAATGTCTTGAGTTGATTTCTGGTAGTCATTCTCTTTCCCTTCCAATCGGTTTCGAAATATTGAGTGTTACCGCAAATTTACATCATTTTACGGACAAAAAAAGCTTGCAACGTTGTTTACGCTGCAAGCTTTTATATGTTTCTGAAAAATCAGATTTTTTCCGCGAAGTTTTTTAAACCATACCTGCAAATCCCATAAATGCCATGGCAAGCAATCCTGCCACAACCAAAGCGATGGGAGCTCCCTGCATACCTTTGGGGATGTTTACCAAATCCAGTTGCTCACGGATACCGGCAAAAGTGATGAGGGCCAGTCCGAAACCCAGGGCTGATGAACCTGAGAAAATAACCGCTTCTACCAGGTTGTAATCGCGGCTTACCGTCATGATGGCTACGCCCAAAATGGCGCAGTTGGTGGTTATTAAAGGCAGAAATACGCCAAGGGCCTGATAGAGTGGGGGACTTACTTTTTTCAGGACAATCTCAACAAGCTGAACCAGGGCTGCAATTACTAAAATAAAAGAAATGGTTTGCAGAAAGGTGATGTTGAATTGCTCAAGAATAAGTTCCTGGATAAAATAGGTGACAATGGTCGCGATAACCATCACAAAGGTCACCGCACCGGTCATCCCGATTCCGGTAGATATCTTTTTGGAAACACCCAGAAATGGACAAATTCCCAGAAACTGACTCAGTACAATATTGTTGACAAATATTGCTGATATGATAATGATAAAATAAGTCATGGTATATTCTTTTTATCAACTACTGACTAATAATTACTGATTGCCTTATCTCAGGCTTTGCGTACTTTATTGATGAATGCCGTCAGATACCCCAAAGCAATAAATGCTCCCGGAGCCAGAACGAAAATCAGCATCCCGTAGCTTTCGGCAAAGAGGGAGAAACCAAAAATCTTTCCGCTTCCTAAAATTTCCCTGATGGATCCCAGCATTGTAAGTGCCATGGAGAAACCCAGTCCCATTCCGAGTCCGTCAATAATCGATGATCCCAGGGAATTCTTGGATGCAAAGGCTTCGGCACGTCCCAGTACCAGACAGTTTACCACAATCAACGGAATAAACAGTCCCAGGGCCTCAAAAAGGGCAGGGATATAGGCCTGCATAACCATTTCAACAACGGTTACAAAAGATGCAATAATGACAATGAATGAGGGAATGCGCACTTTATCGGGAATGAAATCCTTTACCAGAGCCACTACGATGTTGGACATAACGAGTACAAATGTTGTCGCCAGTCCCATGCCAAGTCCGTTTACAGCTGAAGATGTGACTCCCAGCGTGGGACACATACCCAGCAGCATTACAAATACCGGGTTGACTTTGAAAAAGCCTTTCGAGAAATTTTTCCATTGATTCATTGGGCACCTCCTTCCTGAGCGTCATTGTTTTTGGTAGTTGCAGAACTGTATGCATCTGCATTTTCATTATAAGTGGCCCATGCTTTTTGCACGGCATCCAGAAATGCTCTTGAACTAATGGTGGCAGCGGTAATGGCATCAATATCACCACCATCTTTTGAAACGGTCAGATTTGTTTTCGTGGGATCTACTCCAACAATGCTGGTGTTGCCACCTCCGGTATCGCTTTTGATACCAAAAAGCCAGTTGGCAAAAGCATTTCCTGAAGATCCTGCATCTGCATCGTCTGAGGGCTTAAACCAGGTATCCATTTTGGTTCCCAGACCGGGCGTTTCCTTGTGTTCCAAAATAGCGTAATTTTTGATGGTTCCGTCGGGTAAAATTCCAACCATGATTTTCACGTCGCCGCCAAAGCCTTTGTGACTCACACTTTCAATGGCCACTCCCACATTAATCCCATCTTTTTTGGCCGGGAATACTTTGAGTGAATCACCCCCATCGGCAGCAATTTTGTACATCTCCTGTGCCGGGTTGTTGTCGAACTCAGGAACCACCAGCCGGATGGCTTCCTGTTGCTTCTGTTCGCTGGCTGCTTCAATGGGGCCGGCGGTCAGTTTGTATATGTATCCCAGCGTACTTCCTGCTATCACTGTAATGATAATCAGGGTTAATGCCATGCTTGGGAGTGTTGATTCTTTCTTGCCCATACAATCGTCCTTATTTATTGATTTTGAACTTTTGTTGCCTTTATTTTTTCTCCAAAGCGCTTTGGCTTCATATATCTGTCGATGAGCGGAACAAATGCATTCATGATGAGAATGGCAAATGAAACGCCTTCGGGATAAGAGCCATACACTCTGATAAGTACTGTTATCATTCCTATTCCTGTTCCATAAAGCAACATCCCTTTTTTCGACATGGGAGAACTGACATAGTCGGTGGCCATAAAAAAGGCACCCAGTAAAACGCCTCCGGTAAGGAGGTGGAACAGAGGGTCTGCGTAACTTTCAGGGTCGGAAATATTGAGGATGGCAGCAAATACAGCCACCGATCCAAGAACGCTGACAGGAATATGCCAGGTAATGATTTTGCGCCACAGTAAATAAAGACCACCCAAAACAAGTGCTATTCCTGCTATTTCTCCGGCACTACCTCCCATGTTTCCCATAAAAAGATTCAGATAAGAGGGGATTTCTGTCATCAGTTCAGAAACTGAGGCACCTGAGGATAATCCTTCTTTGACTACTGACAGTGGTGTGGCTCCGGTAGTGGCATCCAAATACTGAAAACGGGATGCAACGGGAACAGGCCAGCTGGTCATTTGCACCGGAAATGAGATGAGCAGAAATACACGTCCCACCAATGCCGGGTTGAAAGGGTTGTTTCCCAGACCACCAAAAGACATTTTTCCGATACCAATGGCAACAGCGGCGCCAATAATAATGAGTCCGATGGGTAAATTACTGGGCATATTGAATGCCAGCAACAAACCGGTTAAGGCGGCAGAACCATCCGAAATGGTCGGGGTGGCTTTCATCAGGTATTTTTGGATCACCCATTCGAACAGAACACATGCTGCTATAGCGGTGAGCGTGACAATCATTGCTCCGATGCCAAAATACCACAGCGATGCCAACAGAGCCGGAATGAGTGCCAGGATTACTCCATACATATTCTTTGGCACTGAGTCGCCACTGTGAATATGCGGGGATGGAGATACAACTAATTTTTGGTTCATTTTATAGGATGCTTTGTATTAGTTTCTGTTTCTGATGATTTGTCCCACTTTGCCTTTCCCAAGTTTGATGTAATCCAACAACGGGCGATTGGCCGGACAGGTGAAACTGCAGGAACCGCATTCTATACAGTCCATGATGTTGTCACTTTCGGCGCGGTCGAGTAGTTCTTTTTCTGCTTCAATCATAAGAAGGTAAGGTTCCAGTCCCATGGGGCAAACCGAAACACACTTGCCACATCGGATGCAGTTCTCTGTCGGTTTGCGGTGTGCTTCTTCCTGAGGGAAAACCAAAATTCCTGAACTTCCCTTAGTAATAGGCACTTCCAGATTAGACAGTGCTTTACCCATCATGGGGCCTCCACCAATTACTTTTCCGGTGTTGTCGGGGAGTCCGCCTGCGGCTTCGATGAGCTGACTGACAGGTGTTCCGATGCGAGCGAGGAAGTTGGATGGTTTGCTGACTCCGGGGCCGGTCACGGTGACGACTCTTTCTATCAGCGGCTTATTTTTTTGAACAGCTTCATAAACAGCCAGGGTGGTTCCCACGTTGTGAACAACCGCTCCTACCTCGATGGGTAATTTCCCTGAAGGGACCTGACGGCCAATGACTGCGTCAATGAGTTGTTTTTCACCTCCCTGTGGATATTGCACCTTCAAGGGCTGAATTTCTATGCCTTGCTCGTTTTCTGTAAGTGTTTTTAGATGCTTGATGGCATCGGGCTTATTGTTTTCGATGCCTATGACGGCCCGGTCAACTTTAAGCGCTTTCATCAGGATTTTTACCCCGACAATTAATTCGTCTCCTTTTTCCAGCATTATCCGATGGTCACTGGTGAGGAACGGTTCACACTCCACCCCGTTGATGATTAGCACATCACATTTTTTGCCGGGAGGGGGAGAAAGTTTTACATGAGCCGGAAAGGTGGCGCCGCCCATGCCGACAATGCCCATTTCTCCAACTTTTTTAACGATTTCTTCTGAAGAAAGGGAAATTTCAGTCTTTAATGTTTCGGACCGGTCAATGGACTCCTCCCATTCATCGCCTTCCACATCTATAATGACAACGGGTTTCCGATAGCCAGAAGCATCAACCGCCTCGTCGAGTTTGAAGACTTTTCCGGAAACGGGAGAATGAATGTTGGCTGACACAAAACCACTGGATTTGGCAATTACCTGGCCTGCTTTTACCTGGTCACCTTTTTTGAGTTCGGTTTTTGCCGGGGCTCCGATGTGCTGGGCCACAGGTACCACCACTCGATTGGGAATGGGCAGCACCTCTATGCTTTTATCGGCAGATATTTTACGGTCGGCCGGATGAATACCTCCTAAGGAAAATGTTTTAAGCACGGTGATATTTCTTTTTAGTGAACATCCAAATTAATTACTGCTCCCGGGTGTGTTGGCCGGTTCCTGCTTTTTCTCTTTTGCCGGTTTTGGCTTCGGCGGGGGAAAGTTTATTTCATGAATGGAATTCGTGGGACATACAGGTGCACATTTTCGGCACAAACGACATTTGTCGTAATCGATGTAGGCCAGATTGTTTTCGATGGTAATGGCATCGAACGGGCAAACTTTAACACATTTTCCGCATCCGATACAGGCTACATCACAGGCTTTTTTGGCTACTGCTCCTTTATCCTCGTTGACACAGCTGATGAAAATGCGACGGTTTTTAGGGCCTTTTTTTCTCAACTCAATGATGTCTTTGGGACAGGCGTCCACACAGGCACCACAGGCCACGCAGTTATCCTCAATAATGACTGGTAACCCTGTCTCTTCGTCCATGTACATGGCTTCGAAATCGCATGCTTCCACGCAATCGCCCAGCCCGTAGCATCCGTATGAGCATCCTGTTTCTCCTCCGTAAAGTGCAGCCGCAACGGCACATGAGGTTGCTCCTTCGTATTCAGTGAGGCGGGGACGATGTTCACAGGTTCCGTTGCAGCGAACCACCGCCACGAGGGGATCGGCCTTTCCAGCTTCTTTTCCAAGAATCTCAGCTATGGTAGCCATTACATCGGCTCCTCCCACCGGACAATTCAGGTATGAAATGTCATCTGCTTTTACCAATGCTTCTGCAAAGGCACGACAGCCGGGGAATCCGCATCCTCCGCAATTTGCAGCCGGAAGTGCTTCTTCCACCTGATCAATGCGGGGGTCTTCGAAGACTTTAAATTTCTGGGAAGCCAGATAAAGTATCACTGCAGCCAAAGCACCCAGGCCGGCCAGCGTTAATATGGTAATCAAAACAATACTCATAACACTACTCCGTAGATGGTTTTATGGTAAAAGAAAATGTTTTAAAGAACTTGTGGTTAAATAACCTGATGATAAGAAAGTAAGGAATCAGGATTCCCAATGCCAGTAATCCGGCAAGGTTTTCATTATTGGTTAGTGTGTAGGTGGTGATAAGAAAGACAAGGATTAAAAATAATGGAAGAATGTAGGCCCACCAGGCTGCCTGAAGCCCCAGTTTGCTTTCTCCAACCAGCGTTACTCTGTCACCGTGTTTGTATGGACGGTCACATGAGGCATCAATTAGTTTTTCCTGCAAATCAGCTGCTGTACAAACGCCTTTGGCATGGCATGACGCACAGGCCGATTGACTCAGAATCCTCACGGTTGCGCGGTCTCCATCAGCTTGTTCTATTATGCCCTGGTGTTCTATTTGTTTGTTTTCTGACATGTTTTTATACCCCTTGTGCGGCACAAATGTATATAAATGGCAATGATTGGATAGAGAGGGGTTCTATTTTTTGTTTAGAACAAATTAAAATAACATTTAATATCTTGTTTGATTGATTGATAGCAGGGGGAGGATCTGATAATTTAGATGAATTTAGATTGAGGATTTTTTTCTGCATTTAACTAATCATTGCCCAGTTCATTTTTTGTTGAGCAAGCTTTTTTAGTTGGCGTCGAAGAATGGCATTTTCCTGTTTTTCTAATAAAGGGTCTTCCTTTAATACATCTGCAGCCACATTACGGGCCATCTGTAGAAGATGTGTGTCTTTTGCGAGGTTGGCAATTTTTAACTCAAAGGGCAGTCCCGATTGCTGGGTGCCTTCCAAGTCTCCGGGGCCGCGTAGCTTCATGTCGGCTTCGGCAATTTCAAATCCATCATTGGTGGCGGTCATGATCTCCATCCGTTGGCGGGTTTCTGACGAGAGTTTATAGCCGGTCATCAAAATGCAGTAACTTTGTTCGGCGCCTCGTCCTACACGTCCTCTTAGCTGATGCAACTGAGACAGTCCGAACCGTTCGGCACTTTCAATAATCATGACGGACGCATTGGGAACGTTCACGCCTACTTCAATAACGGTTGTAGATACCAGTATTTGTGAACGTCCCGCGGAAAACTCCTGCATGGCGGCATCTTTTTCTGCAGGTTTCATTTTCCCGTGAACCATCGAAACGGTGTTATTTGGGAAAACTTCTTTCATGTATTCAAAGCCGTCGGTCAGGTTTTGAAAATCCATTTTTTCCGACTCTTCAATCAATGGGTAAACTACATAAACCTGACGGCCGGCATCTATTTGTTCTTTTACAAATTTATTAAGTCCCAGGCGTTTCTTGTGGTAAATATGAGTGGTTTCAATTGGCTTTCTTCCGGGCGGGAGTTCATCAATGACCGATACATCCAGGTCTCCATAAGTTGTCATGGCCAGTGTCCTGGGAATGGGGGTGGCAGTCATCACCAAAACATGTGGGGGCGAAAGATTCTTTTTCCACAGTCGCGCCCTTTGCGCTACGCCGAAACGGTGTTGTTCATCAATAACCACCAGACCCAGGTTGTGAAATTTAACAGTGTCTTCTATGAGCGCATGAGTGCCAATAAGTATGTTGAGTTCTCCCGATTGGAGCCTGGCGTGTAAGTTTTCCCTGGCGGCTTTTTTGGTGGAACCGGTGAGTAACGCGACATGAATATCCAAACCATTTAACATTTCACTGATGCTCTCGAAATGTTGTCTTGCCAGAATTTCTGTGGGTGCCATAATGCAGGCCTGGAAATTGTTGTCAATAGCAATAAGCATCACCATCAGGGCTACAAGGGTTTTTCCGCTGCCTACATCGCCCTGGAGTAGTCGGTTCATTTGGTGACCGCTGCCCATATCCCGTCTGATTTCTTTGATTACCCGTTTTTGGGCATTGGTGAGTTCAAAGGGCAGATTCTCGGCATAAAAACGGTTGAGGTGGCGGCCTACAGTTGAAAAAATATGCCCTTTGATGTTGAAGGTTCGCTGATTGCGTAATCTCAAAATATTGAGCTGAATGTAAAAAAGCTCTTCGAATTTAAGCCGAAAAGAGGCTTTTTGAAGTGTTTGAGCATCGGGGGGCATGTGGATGTGTCGTAATGCCTGGTTGATGTTCATCAGTTTTAACTGCTCAATAATGCGTGGGGGAAGTGTCTCGGGGATGACCGAATTGTATGTTTGAAATGCAATCTGTACCAGTTTAAACATTGCCCGTGAGCCGAGATAACTGTTTTTCATTTTCTCGGTGGTGTTGTAAAAGGGCTGAAGACCTGCAAAGAATGGCACTTTCCCGTTTTGTTCTTTATCCAGTTCGGGATGAACTACATTGATGGTGTTGTTGAACTTGGATGGTTTTCCAAAGAGGATGTAGGTTTCATTGGGTTTTATTTGTTCCTTGAGATATTTGAGTCCTTTAAACCATACCAGTTCCAGACTTCCTGTTTCGTCACTGAATGTTCCAATCATTCGTTTTCCCCTGCCTTCGCCTGCCAGTTTAAGCGAGGTGATTTTTCCTTTCACCTGAATGTAGGGCATGTCACCTGTTATTTCCCTGATGGTATAAAACCTGCTGCGATCTACATATCGATAAGGGAAATGATACAACAAGTCCTCAAACGAAACTATTTTAAGTTCGCTTTTTAAAATCTCTGCTTTCCTGGGGCCTACCCCGGGCAGATACATGATATTGTGTGTAGAGAGGTCGGACATAATTTGAGTTCAAAAATAGAAGAAACCTTGTTTTGAAACAAATGATGAGGCGACTTTGGGGTGTAAAAAAAAGAGGTTGCCCATTTCGACAACCTCTTTTTTTTTCTGAAGATGAATGAAAAGAACTGTTTTACAGTTGTTCAGCTTCTTCCTTCAGTTTTTTGGCTCCTTCTTCTGCTGCATCAGCAACATCTTCAGCTGTTTCCTCTACGGCATCAGCGGCATCTTCTGCTGCTTCACCGACTTCTTTTGTGGCCTCTTCAGCAGCCTCAGCGGTCTCTTCAGCAATTGCTTCAGCTTCGACAGCTGCATCTTCTACTGCCTCAGATACATTTTCTGTTTTTTCTTCAGCAACCTCTTCGGCTTGCTTCTCTTTTCCAGTTTGTCCGGCACATGACATAAGGCCAAACACGATAGCAATGAAAAATAACTTTTTCATAGTTTAAAGTGAATTTTGGGTTTGAAATTTTGATGAATTGTAATGTTTTAACATCATATTTTGGCAAGTTATAAAAAAAATGAAGCAATTGATAAATAAACTTTTAAAAATATTTACAGGTAACAAAAAGTTAATAATGGATTACATTACTCAATACTCCGTTATCCCGAATGCCTCGGGATTGCAATACACTGTAAGCCAATTGTTTGCGCTTAAAGGCGTCTGTTTGTTAAAATTCAGTATATTAAGATTTTACGAAGCATCTTACATCTTATGTCTAAAAATCTAACGATCTATGAGTCCGGTCTAAAAAGCATCTTTATTGCCAAACTCTTCGTTAATGAAAATTCTTGAATCCTCATTAACAGAAGGTTAATTCCGGCTCAAAAATTTTCAAAGCCTTGATTTTGGCAAAAATATACCTTTTTATACTACACTCATCTATTGATTACTGACGGGAATTATCTTTTCTCCTTCTCCTTTTGCGGAAGAGGTTATTTGGTTAATGTTTCATTATTTACAATCTTTGAAGTTTGAGCCCATTCCGAAAAGGTTCTTTGTTGCCAATATCTTCGTTACAGGAAATTTTTAAATCCTCATTAACAGTTAAAGTTAACTCCGGTTCAAAAATTACCCGCACCTCGATCTTGATAAAAATACCTCTTTTCGGAGCAGACTCAAGTTTAGGGATTGGGCCGAAATAACTTGACGCTTTAGACTTGTTCTTTTGTCTTTTAACTTCCTTGAAAATCCATTAAATAGTGCCAGCAAGAAAACTAAGGAATTTCAAGTCTTTGATAAGAAAGGGCCAAATACAAAGCCTGCCCCGATTTTTTTCGGGGGCTTTCGAAGTTTTTGAAACCAAGGAGTCCCGATTGTGCTTTTTGTTGGTTTTTAGCATAAAAAAACCTTACAAAAGCCACTTCGGGATAACTGTTTCAAAAATGAGAATAACAGTTTACCCCGATTTTTCTTCGGGGCAGTAGTTGGTGTTTTCTTGCAAAGACTAAATAGCTCGCTATTCGCAGCATTTTCAAGTCGGAAAAGAACAAAATAACTTCGTTAAATCTGTTAATTTATTTCATTACAAACCCTTAGTTTTATTAAAGCATAATAAATTTGACCATTGAATACAAACCTTCTTTTTTTTCGTTTAAAATCCTGGATGTTGTATCAGTTTCGATCACGTCATTACAAAGGATTTGGCATTCATTCTCCCTTTGTTTTTCACCTGGTGCGTGAATTGTTTTGGGAGTCTCATCCGTTTTATGCTTTTGAGAAGATTGATGCAGCCCGAAAAATGTTGCTGAGGAATAAGCAAAAGGTTAATGTCAGTACATTGGGGATGCCTTCTGTGATTTCCGGGAAACAAAAAAGTATCAGGAAGCTTATCGATGGCGGTAGTATTCCGGATAAATATGGGAAATTGGTGTTCAGGCTTGTGAATTATCTGGCTTGCGAAACGATTCTTGAATTAGGTACCGGAACTGGAATGGGAACTCTTTATCTGGCTCTTCCATCTTCTAAGGCGAAGGTCTTTAGTATTGATGGGAACAGAGATTTGCATCGTGTTGCCCAAAATGTTTTTGAAATTACCGGAATTAGTAATGTGGAACTTGTTACCGGTGCCTTTAATGAGCATCTTCCCGGAATTCTTGACAATTTTGAACAGTTGGACTTTGTTGTGTTTGATGGTGACCATCAATACCAAAGCACAATTGATTATTTTGAGATTTGTCTGAAAAAAATCCACAACCTTTCTGTTTTTGTTTTTGATGACATTCACTGGTCACCCGATATGGAGAAGGCATGGAAAGAAATTACCGGACGTTCGGAGGTGACTATTTCCATAGATCTGTTTCGGATGGGACTTGTGCTTTTTCGAAAAGAATGTACCAAGCAGCATTATGTATTGCGGTATTAGCTGAAGCAATGTCTAAAAATTCACACGCGACTTTAAACCATTGACTCTTTGTTTTATCAAAGTAGTAATTTTGGTGTTGGTAGAAAAATTAACTATTTGTAGTTTTTTTTGCTGACTGATGTTTGTTCTTAAAAGTATTTTTATTTAATTGGCTCCCATCAATGGATACAACGGTAATTCAAATCGAAAATCTTAAAAAGCATTACGAGGTAGGTACACAGACAGTTAAGGCCCTGAATGGCGTAACACTTTCTATTGAGAGGGGAGAGTATGTGGCCATTATGGGCCCGTCAGGCTCCGGTAAATCTACGATGATGAATCTGATAGGTGCGCTGGATACACCTACTTCCGGCCGATATGTGCTGAATGGAACCGATGTGAGCCACATGAGTGATGACCAATTGGCAGAAATTCGGAATCGTGAAATTGGCTTTGTTTTTCAGACCTTTAACTTACTCCCTCGTTATTCGGCATTGGACAATGTGGTTCTTCCATTGATCTATGGGGGTGTGGCGAAGGAAGAACGATACCAAAAAGGGCGCCAGGCCTTGGAAAATGTAGGCTTGACGGATCGCATGACGCATAAGCCTAATGAGTTGTCTGGCGGACAACGACAAAGGGTTGCCGTTGCCAGAGCATTGGTGAATAATCCGTCCCTGATTCTTGCAGATGAGCCAACCGGAAACCTGGATTCAAAAACCTCAGTGGATATCATGCGTCTGTTTGAAGATATTCACAACGCGGGAAACACTATTGTGTTGGTGACCCATGAGGAAGATATTGCACGTCATGCCAAAAGAATTGTCCGTCTGCGCGACGGGGTGGTCGAAAGTGATGAGGTGGTTGAGCATGTCGTGAGTTCTGAGGCTTGAGTTCTGGGTTTTTGAGTTTCCGGGTTCGGGTTAACTCCTAATCCCTATTACCTAATCACCTATTTTGAGTTTTGGGTTTCGGGTTGACCTCTATTGCCTAATAGCCTTCATGCTATTTACCCAATCAATATATGAGATTAGCACCCGCGCTTTAGCCGGGTGATTCAATCATCCCGCACAAGACGATAGCAGCCGGCTTCAAGCCGGCTTTTCAGGTATTCCCAAAAGCTCTATCTTCCCCTGGAATCCGGCTTAAGCCGGCTGTAATAAAACCTGGCAATACAATAATCACCCCGCTAAAGCAGGGTGCTATTCTCATACATCAGGTATTCTGACTGGAGATTTTCGGGTATTGAGTTCTGGGTTTTAGGTCTCTCCCTTCCAGCCTCAGTCTGAACTTCAGTTTCCAGGTTCCCTTTGGTTATTAGAGGCCCAAAATAAAAGGAACCAATACCGGAACCAGTACAGAAAGAACAATCCCGCTGAAAATACTTACTACTGCAAATTCTTTTCCTGTGGCTTTAACAATCACCGGCAGGGTGGTGTCCATGGCAGTTGCGCCCCCCGATACAATGGCGCCAAGTTTTCCGAACCATTGAACCATGACCGGCGCCGCAATCAGCGTAATAACTTCCCGAAAGATATTTGCCAGAAGGGCAATAACACCCATTTCACTTCCACTGATTTGACCTATGAAAATGGCGGATAAGGAATAATAGCCAAAACCTGCCCCAATTGCCATTCCGTTGGTTGCATCAACCGTATCAATAAGGAATGAAACCAGCAAGCTACCCCCGATACTCCCTACAATCACAATGGCCGGAACCATGAGAATACGAAAGCTTGTGCGTTTCAGAATTTCCAATGCACGGGGGTCTGCGCCCAGGCCGGTACCTACCAAAACCATCATCACATACAACGTGGCGGTGGCAACCATTGCATCACCCCAATATGCCGGGAAGATGCCCATTTGTCCGCCCACCGCTCCACCCACGAAAAAAAGGAGAATCCAGAGGCTTTGATTTTTTATCAGATTGATGAACCATTTCACCGATAGTCTTTTGTGCTTTTCACTCGACGGTTCTGGGTGTTTCTCTTCATCCTCCCTGAAGAAGGAAGATGCCAGACGGGCCAGAAAAAGACTCCCCAAAATGGCTCCGCTGCTCAGTAGAATTGCCTGCCAGCCCAGGGTTGTGATGTTTTGAACCACCCGTGGATCGGTTCCCACAGAAATCCCCAGAAAGAAAAGAAGGGCAAAAATAGCAACCGAAACAAGAGGTTCGGTGACTTTCAGAAATCGCGGCTGTTTCCTGAATATCAGTCCGATACCGATTCCCACCATAAATAATCCTATGACGATTAGTGATACCATGCAATATGCTTTAATCCCTGGTTTGAAATTCAGAGTTTAATGAGAATTGAGGCTAAGACTGAGGCTAAGACTAAGGCTAAGACTGAGGCTAAGACTGAGGTTAAGACTGAGGTTAAGACTGAGGTTAAGGTTAAAGGGATATTCAACCATCAATACTCCTTTATTCTCTATTATTGCGATTACAAAGGTCCGATAGTCAGTTTATTGCAGAGTCATATAGACGCGTCGGAACTCACTCGTAATAAAAACTCTGCGTCATTGCGTCTCTGCGTTTAAACTTTTTTTAACGGACTATTGAACTTTTGCTCACCTTTTATTCTCTGTGATTTCTTTCTTGGATATCAATATTTCGGTCCTTTTTCTTCCGGAAAGCTTTTATTGTACTCCTCCCAGAAACTTCGAACTTCCTGTTTTACTTCTTTGTGGAGAAACAGCAGGCCTAACAGGTTGGGAATGGTCATCAGGGCAATGGTAATTCCCGAAAGAATCCATACGATGGTTGTGTCGGTAAAGGAGGCAAGGAAGAAGCCAATGATGTAAACGGCTTTGTACCATAGTATTCCTTTGATGCCAAAAAGAAAAGTGACCGCTCTGCCTCCATAATAACTCCAGGAAATGGCTGTGGAAAAAGCAAACAACAGGAGCCCAATGGAAACAATGTATTTTCCGTACTCTCCCAACCAGCTTCTGGAAAAGGCAACCGTGGTCAGAGGGGCACTGTGCAGCAAAGATTTTCCTTCAATGGTGTATTTGTCCGGTTGCGCCAACTGGCCGTTTATGACCTTGATGGCCCCGGAGAATGGCTGTTGATTTTGATAAATACTTACTTCTTCGGCAACCGAGCGGGCATGAAGGATGGTGATGTTATCAGCCGGAGTCCCATTGTTAACTTCCATACTTCCGCTGAACAGTTGAAGTGTTTTTTTGCCTGACAAGTGGTCTTGAAGGATTTCCCGGTTTTTATCGGTATAAAAGCCTTCTACGATTTCCATGTCGGTCATCTGGAACCGGTTTTCAAATTTTTCGCTCCAGACTCCCGATGCCATCAGGGTCAATCCTGTAAGCATACATATTATAATGGTATCAATGAACGGCTCCAAGAGGGCAACGAGTCCCTCCGATACTGGTTCGTGAGCTCTGGCGGCTGCGTGCGCAATAGGAGCGGAGCCTTGTCCCGCTTCATTGGAGAAGAGGCCCCGATTTACCCCGCGATTAAAAGCAAAAGCCACCGATGCTCCCAGAAATCCACCGGTTGCAGAACTCCCGGAAAATACCCCTGAGGCAATTGCCGAGAGAGACGGAATGATGTTTTCATAGTTGTAAATGATAACCAGTAAAGCTCCCGTAAAATAGATGACCGCCATTACAGGAACCAAAGTTTGCGTAACCTTTGCAATTCTTTTGATGCCTCCAAGAATAACAAAACCCAAAAGAAGGCTTAAAACTGCCCCGGTGAGGATGTGCGGAATTTCAAAGGTTTCAAAAAGCGAATTGGAGATGCTGTTGATTTGTGGCAGATTGCCGGTTCCAAAAGAAGAAAAAATGGTGGCCACCGCAAAAATAACGGCCAGAAAGCTTCCTGTTTTAATGACTTTTCCTGAAGGCAGTTTCAGGTTCAGTCGTTTTTTCATGTAATACATGGGGCCGCCACTGATGGAGCCATCGGATGCGGTATCCCGGTATTTATGAGAAAGGGTGACTTCTACAAACTTGGTGGTCATTCCTATCAGCGCCGTAACCAGCATCCAGAAAAGGGCTGCCGGTCCGCCCAGGTGTAACGCCAGGGCTACTCCTGCTATATTTCCGGTGCCAACGGTTCCCGACAGGGCTGTGGTGAGTGCCTGGAAATGGCTGGTGTCACCAACGTCGCCCTCTCTGTCGAATTTTCCACGTACGATTTTAATGGCGTATTTAAAATATCTTATCTGTGGAAATACCAGATAAATGGTAAAGAACAGTCCTGTGCCCAATAAAAGATAAACAAACCAGGATGACCCTCCGATCATGCCGTCAATCGTTGTAAGAATGTTTGTGAGTTCTTGCATAAGGCTTGGTTGATAATTGGTTAGTTTTTGCAAATATAGTAATTGAATGCGGGAATTGTGTTTTCAATTTTGGAAGAAGATTCATTGGTTGCCTGAAACCCCCTGTTCAGAAAATAACTCCCATGGTTCAGAAAACGCATTAATGTTAATAAGTGTTCTTTGGAATCTTCTGGTAATTTTGCTTTGCTGTTAGATGAAAATGCTTTGAAAGTTTTCTTTTTTCGAATCATTCATGTTTGTGGCAGTAAACTTCACCGGGGTATATTTTTAATTTCCATTCATTTTTCGTTGATGTATAAATATCTTAATTTCATGCTTTAAGATAGTTACGTTTATCAATAATCAACTTTGAGTCCAATCCGAAAACCCTATTTTTCCTAACTGGTGGAGAATCGGATATTTTCGAAACCCGATAGGTTGGTTTGCAATATTGCCTTCAAAAATGACTTGAGCGCAAAATAGGAGTCCCCCCAACTTCTCAGGCAGGTATAAAACATTGATTTGATTGAAAATTTCCCCAAAAGCCCACCTGTTTTACATAACAATGCCTTAAATTTTAGAATCCGGACAAAGTTC
>Ga0163225_100244_pt1 | contig 17032 bp, 9 predicted proteins | sample MSEWel2016_04_06_2_FD_113145 | JGI IMG/M metagenome (GOLD analysis project Ga0163225, IMG submission 113145) | Subsurface microbial communities from deep shales in West Virginia, USA - MSEEL Well Study Marcellus 5H_2016_04_06 ... | reverse complement strand
GAATCCAGGGAGTCCCGATTGTGCTTTTTGTTGGTTTTTAGGGTAAAAACCTTACAAAAGCCACTTCGGGATAACTGATTCAAAAACGAGAATAACAGTTTACCCCGATTTTTCTTCGGGGCAATAGTTGGTGTTTTCTTGCAAAGACTAAATAATTACATTCGTGTCCAGTGAAAAGGTTAAGATTGCTTTCCCAAATGCTCGGGATTCGCAATGACATTCAAACCTGGGGTTTTCCGAAATATGGTGTCATCCTATTATTTATCAATGTTTTTGGTGTCTAAAAGGTGTATTTTTGTAAAAAACATTGTTATGCAATACTGGAAAAAACTGACAAAGAGTGAGATAAAATCCAGAGTGGATCATGCTTTGGCAAAAAACATTAATTATCAGGAAAGAACCATTCTGGGCATTCCGGCCTCCCATCTGGATGAAAATGTTTTTAATATGGATCCTGCTTTCCTGAACAATGCCCCCTTTCTAAAAGCCATGACCGACAATCCCAACCATATTGGCTGTCATACCATGGGCGAATCGGAACCCTTTTTTGCAGGAACCCAAAAACTGGAAAAAGAATTGATTGGAATAGTTGCTGAAGACATTCTCAAATGTGAACCAGATCAATACGACGGATATGTGGCATCAGGAGGTACCGAGGCCAATATTCAGGCCATCTGGATATATCGAAACCAGTTCAAAAAGCAGTTTGAAGCCTCCTATGATGAAATCTGCATTTTATGCTCGGAAGATTCTCATTATTCAATGCCGAAAGCAGGAAATATCCTTAATCTGGATGTTTTATATGTACCCGTTACCGATGACACCAGAGAAATAACGGGCCAAAGCGTTGAAAAAACCCTGCAAGAGGCAAAAACCCAAGGCAAAAAGTACTTTATTGTAGTCGCCAACATGATGACCACGATGTTTGGTTCTGTAGATTGTGTGGAAACCTATACGCGAGCCTTAAGAAAAGCAGACCTTGAATTCCGGCTCCATGCAGACGGCGCATACGGAGGTTTTGTTTACCCTTTCAGCACCAATAATGAAGAAATGACTTTTCTAAACCAGGATATCAGTTCTGTTACGCTGGATGCTCACAAAATGGTTCAGGCACCTTTCGGCACGGGTATCTTTGTGGCCCGCAAAGGCCTAATTGACAATGTATTTACCGATGAAGCACAATATGTCAGCGGACTGGATGCCACACTCATCGGCAGTCGCTCGGGTGCCAATGCCATTGCAGTGTGGATGATTTTGCAGACCTACGGGCCACACGACTGGTTTGAGAAAATCCACATTCTGAACTACCGAACCAACTGGTTGTGCAATCAACTCAAACAGATGAATGTGGAATTTTACCGCCATCCGAGTTCCAACATTGTGGCCATCCGGGCAAAACACATCAACACGGAACTGGCTCAAAAATACGGATTGGTGCCGGATACCCACAACGAATCGCCCAACTGGTATAAAATTGTTCTCATGGAACATGTCCATGTGGATCAGTTGATGCCGTTTGTGGAGGAATTGAGGGAAAAATTGTAACCTTTAGTTGCCCTTTCAGGGCAATACTTTGGGTCTGTTCCATTTACCCGGGGTGATTACCCCGGGCTTTGGTAATTTGCCCTTTCAGGGCGGATTTCCGGGGCCAAAACACTCCTAATGCCCAAACATACCATCGGGCTGAAAGCCCAGGTTCCCATAACACAATCAGATACGGGCTGAAAGCCCAACTCATTTTAGCCCGGCGGCAACGCCCTGGGGTATGATGGCAACGCCCCCGAATATAATACCAACATCCCGGGACAAAACGGCATCGCCCCGGGAACCACAGCACCCCGGGAAACAAATACCGAAAGGGTTTCAATTTTCAACCACCATCACAAACCCACCATTGGGCTTAATGGTAACCTTAGATGGCTGGTTTTCGTTAAGTGAAATCTCCTTTTGTGAAAACGACAGAATCCCCTCTTCCCCATCAGTTATCATCAAGGCTTTCCGGGTTCCGGAAACAAAAGGAAATTCCAGCTCCACTACTTTTTCAGTATTTTCTCCATTGATGCCTCCCACATACCATCGATTTCCATGACGACGGGCAATGACAGCCAGTTTACCGGGATATCCGTCAATAAATCTGGTTTCGTCCCAATCGCCACTGGGAAAACCGGTCAGGAAATTTTTTACGTAATCGGGCACTGTTTCCATCCCTTCAGGCGTTTCGGCAATATGCTGAATTCCGGAAGCAAAGACCACAGAAAGTGCCAGTTCAAAACCATTGGTGGTACGACGGTCTATATTGGGAATACCTCCGAGGTTTATGGGAGTAAAATCCATTGGGTCAAACACATTACGGGTAAAGGGAGTCATCGCCATGTGTGTAGGAGCATTGTCGGCTGTTTCCTGCCCAAAAGTAATAAACTCATACCCTTTGATGGCCTCCACGGTCATGAGGTTGGGGTAAGTCCGTGCCCAACCGCGCGGAAGGGTGGCACCATGAAAGTTAAGCATGATTCCATACTCCGCAGCATCCCGGAGAATATCATGATAATAAGCAATGACCGATTGCCCGTCACCGCCAAAAAAGTCCACCTTTATTCCTTTTATGCCAATTTCATTCATCCACTCAAACTCTTCCACCCGGCTTTCATGAGTCAGCATTTTATTTTTCGGGGTCTGATAAGCAGAATTCCAGCTTCCGGCCGAATTGTACCACAACAACAATCCGACGCCTTTGCTTTGGGCGTATTCCGAAAGTTCAGCAATTTTTTCGCGACCAATTTGCTCATCCCACAAACCGTCCACCAGACAGTAGGACCATTCCATTTCAGCAGCAAAATCAATAAAGTCTTTCTGAGTTTCGTAGTTCACCGATTCATCCTTCAAAATCACCCAGCTCCACGAAGCCAGTCCCGGCTTCACAAAAGAGAAATCCACATCAATGGCGGGCTCCGCAAGGTCGGTTCCCAATGTAGATTCTGTGAGAGTCGCTAAATCCCCAATGGTCAGAATTCGCCATGGAGTGGACAAAGGCAAGTACCCTTCAGGATTAATTGCTCCCTGAGGCATCACCTCCTCCGGCTGTGGAAAAGCCACCCGATAGCTGCTTCCCTCATTTTCGAGATGAGTGCCGCAATAATTGGCATGAAGGGAAGTCTCAGTAATAAGCAACCACACACCATTGGTTCGGAAGAGTGCAGGATAAACCCAACCAAAACCTATTGGGGAATCGATCTCTGCAGGCACCTCCTGCAAATAATTTTCTTCGTACGACGGGTTGGTTTCCGCAAAACCCGTTTTAGCCTTTGATACTGGCTGCAGCCAGCCTTTCGTATTTTGAGGCATTTCAAAAGAGGTAATTTCCTTTTTAATAAGGACCTTCTCATCAGCAGATCCCGGAAAATGATAACGAAAAGCCACACCATCGTCCGAAACCCTGAAAATAACCTCCATCAACTTCCCGTCAACATTGCTAACCTGCAAAACTGCTTCATTGGCAACATAAGACATTTGCTCTTGTTTTCCATGCGCCAGAGTGTAGCTATCCTCCACCCGGGAAATATCTGAAACACCAATTAATTCAAGGTTCTGCGTAAAATCGCCTTGACTACTTTGAATCCCCAGCCGTGAAGGTTGCAATACCTGCATTTGCCCGCTCTGAACCTCATAAAGAAGTTTTCCCCCTTCTGAAATCCGAACCTCAACGGTAATATTTCCATCAGGACTGGTTACTTTCATGGGTTCTGTATCCCGGCAACCGGTAAAACCAATAGCCGGGAAGAACAAAATCGCTAAAATCAACAAATATTTTTTCATGCTTATTAAATTTGTTTATGAAAATCGTATGGGGTCTTCTAAACCATATCAGGCATAAAAGTTGAAAAAAATTAGAACTCCACCCCAGCTAAGAGCCATGAGCCAAGAGCCAAGAGCTAACAGCCAACAGCTAACAGCCAAGAGCTAACAGCTATCAGCTAAGAGCCAACAGCCAACAGCCAACAGCCAACAGCCAACAGCCAAGAGCTAACAGCTAACAGCTAAGAGCTAAGAGCTAAGAGCCAAGAGCTAAGAGCCAAGAGCCAACAGCCAACAGCCAACAGCCTGTTACTCTTTGCCCCATGCTCCATGCTCTCTGCTCTCTGCCCACTTACCTCATCAGTCGCACATGATAAATGCCTCCGGCCACAGAACCTTCTGCCGCACGGAATTTCACCGTCAGCACACCATCTTTCGCCGAATTTCTGATTGCCTCGGGAATGGGATAATCCACCTCCACGAACTGATCGCCGCCATCACCTTTAAGCTGGACAGTCGTCAGCACTTGTTCATTGATCAGGATGTCAAAAGTTCTCCCGCCATCAGCACCAAAGTAGGTAATACGAAGTTTCTCAGCTTCATTATCCGGATCTTTCAGGTCATACGAAAACCACTCAGAAGCATGGCGCCAGTGCCTGTCCTGATGCACTCCGGCCTGGGTACCTACCCCTTTGAAATTGTGTTCCGACTCGGGCTGTTGTTCCCCTGTCGCCACCTCATCAATGGTCAGTTTTTCCAGCTCCATCAGCAGTTGTTCCTGTTGTTGAATAGCAGCGCGAACAGAATCTATTTCGGCGGTGGTTCCGGTTCGCCAGTAAACCATATACCGGGCGTCATGAATTCGGTAGAAAGGAACCAGTTCCAGATCGTCCCTGTTGTCAGGCACAATCAACTCAGGAGCCTTAAAAGTAAGGGATTTTCCTGCAACGGGGACCACTTTATCTGTCCAGTTTTCATCATCCACCTGCAACATGGGGGCCTCATCCAGTGGACGCAGGGGGCCATGGGCAATGTGGCCCATACGGCTGTCGTCGGCAATGAGTCCGTTCAAATCTTCCTTACCGGTTACTGCAGCCAGTACAAACGGGCCATGTTTAATGGAAAGAAACGGACGATTATCGGGCAAATATTCACCGGTGGTATGCATCTTAAGGCTGACAGTTATTTCGTCGCCATTGTTCCACTCACGCGAAAGCTGATAATATTGGCCGGGGTGACCAGCACCTTTTGCTTTTTTCCCATTCACGGCCACGCTCATCTCTCCTGCTTTCATCCAGGCAGGATAACGAATGCCAATGGTAAATTCTTTTGATTCGTCAAGATTCAGCTTCAGTGAAGTCTGCTCAATATCGGGAAAATCAGTTTTCTGAGTCAGTTTCAGACCTTTCTCCCGCCAAGTCAACTCACTGGGAATAAACAGGTTCACAAACACATCCCGATCATTGTGTGCATATATCAGTTCCCCGTATTTCTCATGGTTCTCGATGCCTGAACCCACACAGCACCAGAAAGTCTCTTCTGGGTTGGAATAAACCCGATAGTGCTGCGGACGCATAGGGGTAAAATAGACCAGACCGCCATGCTCCGGATGTTGCGACGAAAGAATGTGATTGTACAAAGCCTGCTCGTAATAATCCACATATTTCAGGTCATTGTTGTGCAGGTAAAGTTGCTTCGACAACTTCAGCATGTTGTAAGTGTTACAGGTTTCGGGGCCCTGTCGCGATTCCACCATAGATGAAAAATCATCAACCGGATGAAAATGCTCATGCGTAGAGTTTCCGCCAATGGTGATGGTGCGGTTATTCACAACGGTATTCCAGAAGAAATCGGAAGCATCCAGCCAGGCACTGTCATTGGCCAGCTCACCCACACGCATAAAACCAACTACTTTAGGAATTTGAGTATTGGCGTGCAATCCTGTCAGCTTATCTTCATGATTCAACAACGGCTCCAGAATGGCACGATGCGAATATTGTTTGGCCAGCGTAAGGTACTTCTCCTCGCCGGTAATAGCATAAACATCGGCAAAGACCTCATTGAGTCCTCCGTGTTCCGAAACCAACATTTTCTGAATCTGCTCATCCGAAAGGTCACTGTTTAGTTCAACAAACCAGTCGGTAAGATTCACCAGCACCTCCAATGCTTTATCATTACCTGCATATTTCCAGGCATCGTGCAATCCTGCAAAAAGTTTATGAATATTGTAGAGTGGCACCCACTTGCCATTGAGTGAAAAACCACCGGCATCAATGTTGCCTTCCGCAATTTCGGCCCACATGGGCTGACCACCGGGTATTCCGCCCACGTAGCCGTTTCCGTTAGCCTGCTGGCAACGCGCCAGTTCATCCACCATATAACTCAGGCGTTTTTCAGCATCCTCATTTCCTGTTGATGCCACCATCAGTGCCAGTGAAGTAAGGTAATGACCGCCAATGTGACCGTTCAGTCCGCTGCTCTCCCAGTTGCCATAACCGGGCGCTTTCGGTTCCAGTCCGGCATCAATCAGAAACGGTGCCAGCAAACGATCGGGATCATGCGCAAAAACATATTCTTCATTCAGTTGCTCTGCATGTTTAAACGGACTGTCGAGCAGTCGTACTGCAGAAAGCGGAAATGATTCCACATCGGGGGTGTTTTCCGGAGCCCCACTGCACCCGACAAATAGCAAAACGGAAAACAGGAAAATGGATGATAAGTTTAATTTCTTCTTCATAACCAATAAGATATAATTCACGACTGCATTACAATTCAAAACCGACACTTTAAAAGTATTTTATACTTTTTTACAAATATATTAAAAAAAGACATAATTGGGAAAAATTAAAGATTGCTTTCCCGCATTGGTCTGGATTCGCAATATCCGGATGTTGAAGGTTGAAAAAGGGGTTAAGGGCGAAGAGCATGTCCAAAAAGTCAGCATCGTTGTTTTTCTTTAATTATTAAAACCTCCCGGGTTGTTAACAATGACATTTTTTCAAGGGAACTTTTGTTATAAATTACATTTTTCCAAAGGAATATTGTCATTTCGTCCCCCTTTTTAAGGAAAAAGCTCATCATGAATTACATTTACCTCATAACAGCAACGCTTATCACCTCTTCGGATAGAAGAAATAACCCTGGCTGAAACTGGTTTCTCCCAAATCATTGAAAACATTCTCTCCGCAAAACCTTCTGAACAGTAACACAAAGCGGATGAATCCACTTCCTTATCATATTCTACCACAGGACAAACACAATGTTCCTTATTTTCATCCGCGATCAAGACATTTGAAGTCTCATCAAAATTAATAATCCATCCCCACTCATCTTCAAGAAATTTAATAAACGCATCCATTTTACCTTTATACGGAGATAACAGTTCGTCCATTTTCAGATCATCAAAATGAGCAATTGAACAGCGCTTCATCACAGACCTAACCTCTTCTTTATCCATCCCGGCACTCATGGCTGAAAGTAAAACACCAAGCCAGGCTTGATGCAATGGTTGTTTCTTGTCATCACCAATCAACGATTCATCAGCACGAGTTGGTTCTCCACGTGAAGATAAACATCCAATACATGCGCCGGACAGGCATAAAGTTTTTAAAAAATCCTTTCTGTTCAGTGACATCTCGTTACATATTAAGTAATTCTGTGTCTATAAAGTACCCAAAAAATTTACAATTCGACATGCTCAAGAAAATATATAATACCCCCGGGTAAAGCCGGGTACCTGAAAAGACCCGACTAAAGCCCGGCACTTGGAAACACCCGACTAAAACCGGGTGCTAATCTCATTACTTACAAAAATGCAGGCAATAATGAGATTAGCATCTCGTTTTAACGCGTTGTTTTAAAAATATAAGAAAAACAGTATCCAGCCGGCTTCCCCATCTAATTTGAAACCTATTGACTTTTTCAGCATTCCCAGCTTACAGCTTAATTATCTCTTCATCTCCCTTCCAAATTACGGTTTTCTCTGGCTCTGCCACATCCATACCTGTACCTTTGCCTTCTTCAACAACTACAACATTAAATGTATGTGAGTCGGGCATACCGGAAAATTCTCCTTTTCGCCTGCCTATTGTTACTTCACGTTTTTCATCGTTCCATTCAATCTCAATGGTCGAAAAGGCTCCATCTTCATAATTATAATTGTCCCCTTCATCTTCATAAAGAACAAACTTTCCATCTGCCCCGGAATAAATTCTCAACTCAACAGGATCCTTTTTTTCTTCGGCATACTGCACAAAAGGTTCCATTGGAATGATAGAACCTGCTTTAACATACAAAGGGATTATATCAATTGGAACATCTTTCTGCACATTCTGCCCGCCATTGAATTGTTCTCCGGTCCAGAAATCAAACCATTTGGTTCCTTCCGGAAGATAAACATTCCTTGAACCAATTTGACTGAAATCTTCAACCGGATTGATATACTTATTATCTTTTTTTTCCGTTCTGACATACATAGGCTCTGTTACAGGAGCAACCAAAAATGATTTGCCAAACATGAATTCATCACCAATATCCAGCGCATTTTTATCATGAGCAAAATCCATTACCAAAGCCCGCATCATACTTGAAGCGTTATGGGTTACATCCCATGATGCAGAATAAATATACGGCAATAAACGATAACGAAGATTGATGAATTTCTCAATGGCATCGTATGACCAGTTTCCGGATTCACCAAATTGCCAAATTTCACGAGGCGTGTCAGTACCGTGGGAGCGCATCATTGGACAAAAGGTTCCAAATTGCAGCCAACGAACATAAATTTCATGGTAAGCTTTATTGTCGACACCACCAGGATAATTCCAGGCAAAGAAGCCTCCAATATCACTATTCCAGTAAGGAATTCCCGTAAGTGAAAAATTAAGCCCCGAAGAAATTTGCTTGCGCAAAACATCCCAATCGGTAACAACATCACCCGACCAGGCATTGGCGCCATACCGTTGTTGCCCTGCAAAAGCCGAACGGGTCAGAATAAACACCCGCTTTTCGTCCGAAACTTCCCGTTGATGTTTATATACACCACCCACTGTCATTAAAGGAAAGGCATTGCGCACGCGACCAAAAGAACCAAGATAGGTTTCATTATCAAAGTCTTCGTCCTTAATATCCAAATGGTCAGGTTCTGTTGAATCGAGCCACCAGCCATCAATTCCATAAGAAAAAAGGCCTTTTTGAAGATAATTCCAATAGATATCTCTGGCTTCCGGATCATAAGCATCATAAGGCTTAACTCCCGATGGCTTATCATCAGGCTTAACCGGATATCGGTTGGTTGCCCTTGGAGGCCAGGTTTTAAAGTCCAGCAGCATATCTTTTTCATCCAAAACTTTAAATTGTTCTGTTTCCGGACCAAAAGATGCCCACACAGAAATAATGAGATGTGCATTCATATCATGAATCTCATCGACCATTTTTTGTGGCTGGGGAAATTCAGGATTCAAAAATTTCATTGCATTCCAGTGATAATTATCCCCCCAGTATTGCCAGTCCTGAATAATCCCATCTAACGGAACGCCCAGTTCACGATATTTTTTAACAATCCCAACGGTTTCGTCCTGACTTTTATATCTTTCCTTACTCTGCCAGTAGCCATAAGTCCAGTAAGGAAACATCGGAGCCTGACCGGTTAAATCTCGCATATTCGCAATAACACCATCAGCATTCCCCCCGACCATCACATAATAATCAATACAATCGCCTATTTCAGAGTCAAAAAAGGTCTCTTCTTTATTGTCGCTGAATACGGTAGTTGAATAATTGTCCCAGAAAAGCCCATATCCTTTGTTCGACTGAATAAAAGGAACTACAGTTATTTTATTATCCTGAAATAGCTTAATTTCCTGATTTCGCTGAGACATTTTCCCGTTTTGAAGCTGGCCCAACCCATAAATTTCTTCGTTAGGGTCTAATTTAAAACTCTGTTTAACAGCAAAAGTTTTGCTACCCAAATCCAATTTAGGGTCAAAACTTGTTCCTCCTTTTTTTTCTGAAATCAGAGGAGCCTTGTCGCCATTAGAGAAGCTAACCCCGGCAGTAGATAAATCCAATGTCACAAAAAGTTTCCCGGACGAAACAATTAAATTTCCTTCATTTTCCTGAATATCAAAATCAACGGGCTCCGGAGTCTTGACTACAGATAAACTATTTTTCTCAAATTCAAAACCAGCTTTTGATTTCACTATACGAACAATATCCGGCGAATAAAATTGGATGGCAACATGAGTTGAATCAATGTTTGCAGTAATTCCAGTATCGGTCTTTTCATATTTCTTATGAGCGCATGAAAGGGCAAAAAAAGAAATAACCACACTTGAGAATATTAAATAAAATAAAGATTTCATAGTATCATTGTTAACAGCAAGAAATTGAAACATCTTATTTTGCTTCAAAACAAAAAAGGGGCTGTCTAAAAAGTCACCACCGCTTTTGCACTGCGCGGATCATGGTCTTGTAGATTATTGACAATGAGATGCTTCACTGCGTTCAGAATGACAAAAAACACGAAACTCATGACTTTTAAAACAGCCCCAAATTCAACATATCGATTAATAACCAGTATTCTGAGTTAGATTAGGATTCTTTTGAAGCTCCGGTTCGGGGATTGGGAACAACGTTCTGTGATCACCATTAGGCGAATGCGATAGCCAGGATTTTGTTGTAAATGCACCAAAACGAATCATATCGGTACGCCGGCGTCCTTCCTGACAGAACTCACGTCCCAAAATATCAAGAAATGCGCCATATTGAATGTCTGCACCGCCTTGGTAAGTAGAATTGAGATGGTTATCAAGACCATATTCATACGAACTTCCCAGCAGCAAATCGGCACCGGTAACTTCGGCCTTTTCTGGTTGCCCCGGAAAAACCCTTTCCCTTACCTTTGTTACAATTATTGCAGCTTCATCAGCGTGCCCTGACCGTAAAAGGGATTCAGCTTTCATTAACAGTATGTCGGCATAGCGAAACAATGGAAAATCGTTACTTAAACGATTGGTAGCCCCCATTTCGATTTCAAATTTCCCCAAACGAAATCCATTTACCTCCTGAGATTCATCTACACCAGGAAGCTCATTTATATAAGCCAAAGGCTCTCCGGCCAATGCACCCAGTGTACAATAAAGACTGTCTCCATTGGATGCAAATTGTTGTCCCTTAATATAGTTATCCTGATACCTTGAATCATCGGCATCAAAAATATCAATGAATTGCGGAATGGCACATATCCCTCCCCAGGGTGCAGATTCCAGATTATAAGTCTTCTGATTTGCCGGTTGTAAGGTTTGCATGTGAATATCAAACGCATTCCAGGCGGTTACAAATTTCGACTCAAAGGGCAATGCAAAAATAATTTCTGCCGAATTCTGGTTGTCAGTAACAAATACATTCTTCTGATTCGATTCGAGTTCGTAACCAACACCTGAATTAATCACCGAATCACAAGCCGAAATACACTCTTCCCACATAGGCTCACCGGTATAAACTTCGGCATTCAGATACATTTTTGCCAATAAGGAAAATCCGGCCCATTTATTGAATTTACCATAGGTTTTCTGATTATTCTCAGGACTAACCTTTTGAATATTATCTTTTATTTCACCCACAATAAAATCGAAAACTTCAGTTCTCGTATTTTGTTCAGGAAGAAACCCTTTAGGTACATCAAATCTTTCAATAACAGGAACATTGCCAAAAACGTCAATCAACACCCAGTAATAAGAGGCTCTGAGTAATTTAATTTCGGCAATAAGTGATTCTATTTCTTCTTCGGGAACAGGTATTATTTTCTCTTCTACCTGATAAATAATCCTGTTACAATTGGTTATACCGGCATAGGTGCGATTCCAAGTGTTGATAACCACATCATCATCTGTCGTCCATTTATGTTCGTGTAATCGTCTGTAAACGCCACCATCAACCCAACCATTTGGACGTGCAGGAATTACTGCCTGGTCTGCTGTTACTTCATTTACCCGATGGAGGCCATTCCATTCAAGCATTACTTCGCGCCAATTAACATAAGCCGCTCCTTTTAAGGCTTCCAAATCACTCTCATCGGGAGAAAACTTACTGGCAATAATGTTATTAAAACTTTCATCACTCAAGTCTGTGCAGGAAGTAAACAGTAGTGTCAACGAAAACAGCAAAACTGTCCCGACTCTACCTACCTGCCTGATATATTGTTTTTTCATAATTCTCAGTTTTAAAATTTCAGATTTACACCAAAAGTAAAAATACGTACAGTAGGATATTTGTCTCTGCTATCAATACCAGGGCTTAATCCGGCACCACTGTTAATATTGATACCCCCCTGGGAGTTTCCTCCTTCGGTAACCAGACTTACTTCCGGGTCTATTCCATCGTATCCGGTGATTGTTAATGTATTGGATGATGAGACATATACCCGGGCCGATTTCAGAAAATCAACTCCTGTATTATTTATATTATAGCCCAGGGTAATATTATCTATCTTCCAGTAATCGCCGTCTTCGATGTAATAGCTGTTAAACTCATGAGGTGATTTTAATTGTGTTGCCCCGAAAACAGGATCGAATGCATTTTGCAACAAATTATACTGTGTATAAGTAGGATTCTCATACATCATACGTTGCATATTTGCCACCTGGAAATCGAAGGCTCCACGTTGTGAGATAGACAAATCCCAGTTTTTATATCTGAAATTGTTGGTCCACCCTGCATAATAATTCGGCAACCCGTTTCCAATAACTTTTTTGTCATCAAAAGAGTGACCAAAATCAGAGTAATTTACGGACTCACCATCTTGTCCTTCATAAATCCATTGCCCGTAATTAGCAGCATCATCAGGATTATTACCCACACCAATGACTTTAAAACCGTAAAAGTTACCAATTGGCTCGCCAACTTTCACAATATGCGTAAAAGTCTGAACAGGAGGTCCGGTATATCCGGTGGTAAAATAGTCACTGGAGGTCTGATAAATATCGTTAGAAAGACTGATTAATTTATTGCTGTTGGTTGAAAATGTAACACTGGTAGTCCATTCAAAATCGTCAGTTTGGATGGGGACACCTGAAAGTAAAATTTCCAGACCTTTATTTTCCATTTCCCCAACATTGGCACGTGTAGTGGGATACAAGTTTGGAGGACTTGGAACTGCATAATCAAACAAAAGACCATCAATCTTCCTGATATAATGGTCAATACTTCCACTCATTCTTCCATTCAGAATTGTAAAATCAACTCCGTAATTCATTTCATGTTTTTCTTCCCATTTCAAATCAGGATTTGCATTCTGCGAAGGAATAAGCGTTTTTATCCACTGTCCGTCAGATAATACATATTGATCATATCCCATGAGCGCAACCCCCATAAATAGATCAGATGGCTGAGTACCGGTTACTCCATAACCGACGCGAAACTTAATATCATCAAAGATATCTTGACCGGCCATAAATGGTTCTTCAGTCAATCGCCATCCAAACGAAACAGCAGGGAAAGTACCCCAGGCACTATCGGTTCCCCAAAGTTGGCTTGCTCCTTCACGACGCAGGCTTCCCATAAAAAGATATCGGTCGGCATAACTATAACTCACTCGCCCAAAAAACCCGATTAAATTGGTTTCGGAATGATAACTGGATTGGGGATTGGGCACATCACCGTTTTTAGTAGCTTCGCCCAGTCCGATGTTATAATAACCAAACTGATCGGTAGGAAAATCCCAGTTCTCCATCGACTGGGTGGTATAAATATTCTCCTGATAACTATATCCGGCCAAAGCTGTAAATCGATGATTTCCTATCACATCAGAATATTCAGCGGTCAGTTCGGCCAGTTTATCAATCGACTCGGATGCGCCTATTGAAGCATAGGCATTCCTGCTGTCACGCAATGTCGATACATGCTGCTTTGATTCTGAGTACCCGCCATTCTGATTCCATTTCGAATAGGACAAGACACTTGACAGCTTTAGTTGCTTTATAGGATTGAAAACAATATTGCTGTTAAAACGAGTCAGATGTTCTCGTGTTAAACCATTGCTTTCCATCAAATTGGAAACCGGGTTTTCGTACTCAAATTTCGTCAACTGCTGAAACCATTCGCCATTTTCATCCTTTACAGGAGCTGTCGGATTTTGAATCAACGACTGACGATAATTGTAACCGTTAAAACCATTAAGCTTCCTGTCTGAACCAAGAATACTCATATTCAGCTTCAACTTATTATCAAACATATTGTGATTGATATCCGCACGACCTTTAAAGTCATTGTTAAAAGAGTTCAGAAAAACACCTTTTGCAGAATCGTAGTTAACATTCAACAGATAATTGGTTTCCTCATCTCCTCCTCTGAATGTAACGTTATGCACATGGCTTAATGGAGACCTGGTAATCTCATCAAGCCAATCGGTTGAATGCCCCAAATCGGTATTGTCATCACGAAAACCGCCATCAATCTGGTTTCTGAAATCAGCAGCTGTAGACAAATTCGGCTTTCGAGACAAAGTCTGAACATTAGCATAAGAGCTAACCTCTACAGAACTTTCAAAATGACCACTGGCTCTCCGGGTAGTAATTAGTATTACTCCGTTAGTGCCTCGTGTTCCATAAATAGCGGCGGCTGAACCATCCTTCAAAACATCAATGGACTCAATATCCTGAGGAGCCACTGTATTCATATCGCCGGGAACCCCGTCAATAAGTACCAAAGGACTAATACTTGACCCAACAAGGGTTGTATTTCCACGTAATATAATTTCTGAATTGCTGGTAGGATCTCCTGAAGGATTCACAATCGTTAAGCCTGCCACTTTACCCTGAATAAGCTGTCCTGGATCTTTCACACTTCCTTTAATAAAATCATCAGCCTTTATTGACGATACAGAGCTGGTTACATCCGCTTTTTTCATACTGCCATATCCAATGGCTACAATTTCATCAAGACCAATTACAGCTTCTTCCAATTGAACATTAATCACACCCGATTCCACAAATACTTCCCGGCTTTTCATTCCAACAAAAGAGAAAACGAGGGTCGCATTCTCTGGAACATTATTCAATTCATAATGTCCGTCAACATCAGTAATTGTCCCTGTTGTGGTTCCTTGAATCATTACTGTAACGCCGGGAATAGGATCTCCGGAATCATCTGTAACAGTCCCGGAAACAGTTGATTGCTGTTGAACAAGTGAATTTTCTGAATCTCTTCTGGTCACCACTACATTCTCCCCTACAATCTGGTAATCGTAACCATTCTCAGAGAGAAGTTTATCCAAAACCTCTTCGATGCTTTCATTTTCAACATTTACCGAATAGCGCTCCTGAAGATTAAGTTGGTCATTCTTAAAAAAGAAACCAAGATTACTGACTTCCTCTATCTGTCGGAAAATATCCAGAATGGTGGCATTCTCGACTTCCAGAGTTACGGATTGGTTTTGTCCTTTGGTCGGCGAAGCTGATAGTGTAAGCCCGCAAAAAACCAACAATACGAGGGAAATTTTCATAATACGTAAGGTTTTTTCCCAGCTGCACCGATTCCGGCACAACATCATACGACTTTTTTTCATAGATTTGCAATGTTTTAAGTTACACTTATGAAACTGTTTGCGCAGTTTCGTTCGAATTATCACAGCAGGTATACCGTTGGCGCGGTATGCCTGTTTTTCTATTGAAAAATCACGGTAAAACTACCGTCTTCATTTTCTTTTATCTGGTAATCCACTTCTGCCGAAAGGCGCAAGACTCTCAGCAAATGCTCCAGACTTGTTTTTCTTTTAATCACTCCGGAAAACACATCTTTTTTTATAGCCTCATCATTAAAAATAAAATGAACATCGTACCACTCTTCCAGTTCTTTGGTGATTTCCTGCATAGTCCGGTTTACGAAAACGAATTTCCCTTCTTTCCAGGCAGTGATAAATTCCAGATCAGCATCATTCACCGTTATTTGATGGTTATCCAAATCGAATTGAAGCATCTGTCCGCTTTGAAGATCGGATTTGAGTGAACAGTCATCTTTTCTAAAGTCAACAGCGCCCTCAAAAAGAGCGACCTTAATCTCCTTGCACGAAGCATCATACTCCACATTAAACTGAGTTCCAATATCATGCACAGAGTAATTGCCCACATTTACGATAAACTCCCGACCGGGATCGTGTTCCACATCAAAATACCCCTCGCCTTCAAGCTCCACACAAATTTTGCCCTCTCCATATTTTTTAACAGTAGCCTGTGAGCCCGAGTTCAGCCATATTTGACTACCGTCTTCCAGTTCTAACTGTGAGATATTTCCCTTGGGCGAATTAAGAACCAAAATATCGGGAACCAATCGCTGATGGGAGATAATTATAGAGCCGGTCACCAGTAATGTCACTATGATTACGGCAGCCACACCCGAAAGCATTTGCCAGGTATTAAGATGCAACCCTTCTCCGGTTTTTCGCCACATTTTCCGGAACTGTTTTTTACGCTCTTGCCCCCTACTTTTCTTAAAGGCCATATTATTAAGTACCCACAGCTTTTCGAAAGCCATAAACTCCTCTCTCTGTTTTGGATCCTGCTCCAATTCACTAAAAAACGAGGCCCTTTCTGTGGCTGTTTTTTTTCCTTTAATGATATCTAAAAATTGCTCTTCCAATGCTAACTCTTTTTAACACTTAACAACTTAAACCGGCTTTACCCTATTATAAAATCACGTTTTTTTGGATTTTTTTGAAATTATTTTTGGTTTCCACTCTATTTCAATGCATTGCACAATTCTTTTTTTTCAGCAGAAAATTTTTATTACGGCATAGACAAACAACCTCCAAATACTTTATTCTATGACTTTTAAGTAATTCTGTCTTAAAAAAAAGTATTTAAACCACATTAAAAACATAAGAAAAAACGGGCTGAACCAGATAAGACATATAAGCATACTGAGTCTGGTTTCCAGGATTGTTGTATAACCAAACCACTATGTAAACCATTAATTATCAAACACTTCTAAAAGTTTAACGGAGTGTTGATTATATAGTGCCAGCAAGAAAACTAAGGTTTTTTTAGTCTTTGATAAGAAAGCGCCAAATACAAAGCCTGCCCCGATTTTTGTCGGGGGCTTTCGAAGTTTTTGAATCCAAGGCGTCCCGATTGTGCTTTTTGTTGGTTTTTAGGGTAAAAACCTTACAAAAGCCACTTCGGGATAACTGATTCAAAAACGAGAATAACAGTTTACCCCGATTTTTCTTCGGGGCAGTAGTTGGTGT
>Ga0163225_100242_pt1 | contig 17100 bp, 12 predicted proteins | sample MSEWel2016_04_06_2_FD_113145 | JGI IMG/M metagenome (GOLD analysis project Ga0163225, IMG submission 113145) | Subsurface microbial communities from deep shales in West Virginia, USA - MSEEL Well Study Marcellus 5H_2016_04_06 ... | reverse complement strand
TGCCGTTTTAAAAAAAGCTGTAAAACAGCTTTTCAATTCGTGCCGCTCGGCTTTGCCGCTTGCTTGCAAGAATTCGTGCAATTGACAATTTGTGCTTGTTTTAATAGGGATTGTCGAACTCCACATGGTCGTTTCGTGGACAAAAAAATAATTGCGTAGCAAATAGCGTATCCGGCTAATTTTGATTGGCTTTTATTATATAACCTGTTTGGTTCTGGCTCGTCCAGGTTAGGTCTGATTAATTTTGGAACAAATTTTGTTAAGCAACCGAACAAATGCTTGTCTCATTCTAACCCTTAAATTATGAAGACCTTTTTTGCCTCGCTTCTCTTGCTGGCTCTATTGCCTGCAGTGTCTTTTACTCAGGGAGTTCGTGGTACCATTGTTGATGAAAACGGAGATCCCGTTCCAATGGCCAGCATTTATTTACCTTCAGAAAAAACCGGAACCGCTTCAAATAGTGATGGGAAATATGAAATATCTCTGGCTCCCGGAGAGTACGACCTTGTTTTTCAGTCGCTTGGATTCCGAACCCGCACTTTTCATCTTACCATTCGCAAAAACTGGCTTGAGCTGGATATTAATCTGGAGCCGCAAAGTATTCAACTTCGTGAAGTAGTGATAAATCCGTCAGGCGAAGATCCGGCTTATGGCATTATGAGAAAGGCAATTGGGATGGCTCCTTACTACCTGAGGCAGACAAACAAGTATCTGGCCGATGTTTATATAAAAGGATCTTTCCGGATGGAAAAAATCCCGCGGCTTTTGAGGAATTCATTGACAGTAAGGGTTAATGATGTGGAAACACCTATGGAAGAGGGACGTACGTACACCATGGAATCGATGAATGAAATTTCCTTTATTGCTCCAGATACATTTAAGCACACGGTACTGGCTTCCCGAAGTTCTTTCCCCGCGGGGGATGAATCCACTGCGCTGGGGTTTATTAACAGTAGTTTTTATGATGCGGACAATGGAATGGTCATTTCTCCCCTTGCACCGCAAGCCATGCGGCACTATAAATATCGTTACGAAGGATATTTTGAAGAAGGCGATGTGGAGGTGAATAAAATCAAGGTGACTCCCAGACGAAAAAGCCAGCAATTGGTAAGCGGGTATATTTATATTGTTCAGAATTTGTGGAACATTCATTCGGTGGATGTGGAAGTAGAGATGTTTTTTGGTAATATCCGTGTCAAACAGGTTTTTCAGCCGGTGAAAGAGAACGCATGGCTGCCGGTGACTCATCAGTTCGATTTGGATGTGGCCATGATGGGTGTGGAGGCAATTGTGGATTATTCCGGGTCGGTGAAATATAAAAAAGTGGAGCTGAATAATGAATTGAAAAAACCGGAGCAACTAATGGGTGTGGAGAATGAGATGATAGATGAGGAACCGGAGGCTGATTCGACTGAAGTAAAAACCAGAGAACAGAAACAAATTGAGGCTTTATTGGCCAAAGATGAGCTCAATAATCGGGAGATGATGAAGTTGGCCCGTCTTATGGAAAAGAGTTCGGTAAAAGAGGACGAGCCCCAGGAACTTGAGCTCACAAGTACTTATGAAATGGAGTTTAAAAAGGATAGTGTGAAGCCCGACTCTGCTTTTTGGGAAACCCGACGTCCGATTCCGCTAACACCACTGGAACATGAAAGTTTTGAACTGGGAGATAGCCTGGCAGTGGTTGGTGCCGGTAAGAATGACAGTACTTCCACTGACAAAGACGGGGTGTTGGATAAGGTTTTAGGGTTTGCCACGTGGGGAAACAGATTCTTTCTGGCCGATTCGTCTGTGCTTGTTCATTATAATGGATTGATTGGTCTGGGAAATATAAATTTCAATTCCGTGGACGGGTGGAACTACAAACAGTCTCTGGATGTAATATGGAAACAGGATTCGGTGCATCGGCTGGAATTTTCTCCTGAAGTGGCTTATGCTTTTTCGAGGGAGGCATTGATGTGGAAAGCCGGCCTGAAACAGACGTATGCTCCCTTACTTCGGGGAGAGTTTGCTTTATCGGCGGGTGATGTGACGTCCGATTTTAAAACTTCGGATATTGCAGTCAATCCTTTGACTGACATGGTTGCTTCCCTTGTTTTTAAGGAAAATTATAAGCGATATTTTGGGCGTCGGTTTGCAGAGATTTCCAACGGACTGGATTTAGCGAACGGGTTACGATGGAATGTTTCAGCTGCTTATGAGTGGATGCAGCCAATGCTCAACAACACCAATTATTCCTTTTTTAGCCGGGATGAGGATTACAATTCTAATATTCCAGAAAACGACCAGTTGTTTTTTAGTCACCTGGATCAGCAGGAAAGTTTTTCCTGGACGACGGGGTTGTCCTATACTCCCCGCTATTTCTACCGTATCGAAAAAGGACGCAAAATAATGGCCCATTCTGCTTATCCCACTTTTTCGCTTTCGTTAAAGCAGGGAGTCTCTGCATTTAACAGCTCATCAGATTATTTGCTTCTGGAAGGCGGGGTGGAACAGGAAAAAGAAGCCGGGTTTTTTCCGGCATTGTCCTGGGCTGCAAAAGGTGGCTGGTTTGCCCGCAATAAAGCCATGCATTTTTCGCATTTCAAGCATTTTAATGCCTCTTCACTACCTGTTCGAATCACCGGGGATCCTTCTTTTCGCTTGCTCAACGATTATGAAGCATCCACCAATGAATGGTATCTACAGGGGCATTTAAAATACAGTTCACCCTATTTATTATTGAAATATTTGCCGGTTTTGAGTAATCGCTTATGGAACGAATCTTTGCACCTTGATTATTTGCATACTCCGCAGTTGAAGAATTATATGCAGGTTGGCTATTCCATCGATCAGATATTTTTAATGGGCAGCATTGGTGTTTTTGCCGGATTTGAAGATGGGAAATACAAACATTGGGGAGTAAGCGCTGTGCTGGAGTTTTGATTTTATTTTTTTCGTGCATTTGGATCAAAAATGTTTTACCTTGCATTTAAGTCAGATTTAAAATGTTGAATCACTTGACTTTCAGGTGTCACTTCTGTGTTGTGTCTGACCACCCTTATTTATTAATTATTTCTTTTTTATTATGAACATTTTTGTTGCAAAGCTCAGCTCCCGGGCTACAAGTGAAGATCTGGAGCAAATGTTTGGCGAATTTGGAGAGGTTTCTTCCGCCAAGGTGATTATGGATCGTGAAACCGGTTATTCAAAGCGTTTTGGTTTTGTTGAAATGCCCGATGACAATGCCGCAAATGTTGCCATCGAGAATTTGGATGACAAAGAGTTTGATGGTAGTCGTATTGTGGTTAAAAAAGCACGTGCCCGTGAAGAAGCGGGAGGAAGAGGAGGAGGTGGAAGACAATTCCATCAGTCTCGTTAAAAAAAAATATGAAAAGGCTGTCCGGTGGGGCGGCTTTTTTGTTGACCATTGCATTGGTTCTTCTTGTATGGTTCAGGTTCTAACTTGTCCTAATGTGTTTTTAGTGGTTAATTGTGGATTTACCCACTAATTTCTTTATACTCTTTTCCAATATTCCCGAACAACATTTTCTTTCAATACTTAGAGGTCAGCGAGTTTTTGTTATTTTTGCACCTTAATTGAATTTTATCAGGAGAAAGACAGATCATATTATGGAAATAGCAAGCAAGTACAGTCCGGCCGATACAGAGGGCAAATGGTACAGTTACTGGATGGAACAGAAATTTTTTAAATCTGTTCCCGATGAGCGTGAACCCTACACCATGGTGATACCACCGCCCAATGTAACCGGTGTGTTGCACATGGGGCACATGCTTAACAATACCATTCAGGACATTCTGGTGCGCCGTGCGCGTATGCAGGGTAAAAATGCTTGCTGGGTTCCGGGAACAGACCATGCTTCAATTGCAACAGAGGCCAAAGTGGTGAACAAACTGAAAGAAGAGGGGATTTCAAAATATTCGCTTTCGCGTGATGCGTTTCTGAAACATGCCTGGGACTGGACCGATAAGCACGGTGGAATCATCCTGGAGCAGCTTAAAAAACTGGGTGCTTCATGCGACTGGGATCGCACCTGTTTTACCATGGATGAGGTTCGCAGTGACGGAGTTATCAAGGTTTTTGTCGATCTTTACCAAAAAGGATACATCTACCGTGGTGTTCGCATGGTGAACTGGGATCCGGCAGCGAAAACGGCCCTTTCCGATGAGGAGGTGATTTACCGCGAAGTGCAGTCCAAACTATATTATGTGCGTTATCAGGTGGAAGGTGAGGAGAACGAATACGTAACCATTGCCACCACCCGTCCGGAAACCATTTTGGGAGATACTGCTGTTTGTGTGAATCCCGGCGATGAACGCTTTAAGCATCTGGTGGGTAAGAAAGTGCTGGTGCCATTATTAAATCGTTCCATTCCTGTGCTTGAGGATGATTATGTGGATGTGGAGTTCGGTACCGGCTGTTTGAAAATTACTCCGGCTCACGATATCAACGATTATGAAATCGGAATGCGTCATAACCTGGAATCCATCGACGTACTCAACGACGACGGAACGCTGAGCGAGGCAGCAGGGCTATATGTGGGCGAAGACCGCTTTGATGTGCGTGAGAAAATTGCAGAAGATCTTAAAAAAGCCGGAAATCTTGTAAAAGTTGAGGATTATACCAATAAAGTAGGTTACTCTGAGCGGACCGATGCAGCAATCGAACCCAAGCTCAGTACTCAGTGGTTCCTGAAGATGTCCGAGCTGGCTAAACCCGCCCTCAAAGCCGTAATGGAAGATGAGGTGCGTTTCCATCCCCCCAAATTTAAAAACCTATACCGTCATTGGATGGAGAATGTGAAGGACTGGTGTATTTCTCGTCAGCTTTGGTGGGGGCACCGTATTCCTGTTTATTATCTGGAAGATGGCAGCTTTGTGGTTGCCGAAACGGAAGAGGAAGCCCTTCAACTTGCAAAAGAGAAGAGTGGCGATGCCCACCTGACAATGGAAAACCTGAGGCAGGATGAGGATGTTCTCGACACCTGGGCCTCATCATGGCTATGGCCCATAACTGTTTTCGATGGGTTCAATTCAGACAACGATGAAATTGATTATTACTATCCGACCAATGATTTGGTAACGGCTCCCGAGATTATCTTTTTCTGGGTAGCCCGCATGATTATGGCCGGCTATGAATATCGCGGCACCTATCCGTTTAAGAATGTTTACTTTACCGGTATTGTGCGCGACCAGAAACGTCGTAAGATGTCTAAATCGCTTGGAAACTCCCCTGAGCCGTTGGAGTTGATTAAGAAGTATGGTGCCGACGGTGTTCGCATGGGTATGTTGATGTGTTCTCCTGCTGGTAATGATATCTTATTTGACGAAAGTCTGACGGAGCAGGGACGTAACTTTGCCAACAAAATATGGAATGCCTTCCGACTGGTAAAGAACTGGGAGGTGGCAGCTGGTATTGAACAACCTGAGAGTTCAGCTATCGCGGTGGAGTGGTTTCAAAACAAACTGATGGAATCTATTGAGAAAATCAATGACCATTTCGATAAGTACCGTATTTCTGATGCTTTAATGGAGGTTTATCACCTCTTTTGGGGAGAGTTTTCTTCCTGGTATCTGGAATTGATTAAACCTGCCTATCAGCAACCTATTGATGGAAAAACTTATGAGGCTACATTGAAGTTTTTCGACGATCTGGTGCGGCTGTTGCATCCTTTTATGCCCTTTATAACCGAGGAAATCTGGCACCATCTCGCTGAACGAAAAGAGGGTGAGAGTATCATGGTGAGCCTTCAACCAGTAGCCGGAAAGTTTGACCGGACTTTGCTTGACCGGTTCGAGTACGTGAAAGAGGCTATCGGCGGGGTACGCAATCTGCGTAAAGAGAAGAATTTGTCGCCTCGTGAAGCACTAAAAGTGATGGTGATGACCGGGAAGGATGGTTATTTTAAGCAACTGGATCCTGTGTTGAAGAAACTGGCCAATCTGGAATCGGTGGAAGAGACCGGTGAAAAGGTTGCCGGTGCTGTTTCGTTTTTGGTGAAATCTTCGGAGTACTTTATTCCATTGGAAGGACTTATCAACGTGGACGAGGAAGTTGCAAAGCTTGAAGAGGAGTTAAAGCGTATGAAAGGTTTTATCAACGGCGTGATGAAGAAACTGAGCAATGAGAAATTTGTGGCCAATGCACCCGACAAAGTGGTGGAAATGGAGAAAAAGAAACAGGCCGATGCAGAAGCAAGAATTCAGGTACTCACCGAAAGTATTAAGAATCTGAAAGGTTGATTTATGTGACCTAAAACGATTAGGCTTTATGCCTGAGAAAGAAAGCCCGGGAAATTTCCCGGGCTTTTTTATTTATCATATCGCTTTCAGGCTCATGTCCAGACTTTTAATCTGATGTGTGAGGGCGCCAACCGATATGTAATCAACGCCACATTCGGCATAGCTTCTAAGTGTTTCTTTTGTAATGCCACCCGACGATTCAGTTTCGTATTTCCCATCAATCATTTTTACTGCCTGACGGGTCGTTTCCGTATCGAAGTTATCAAGCATAATGCGATGTATGCCTCCGGTGTTCAGCACCTGTTGCAATTCATTCAGGTTACGGACTTCAATCTCAATCTTTAAGTCTTTACCTATTTTTTTCAGGTAGTCTTGAGCCGTTTTGATGGCTTTCTCAATGCCACCGGCAAAGTCCACATGGTTGTCTTTGAGCATCACCATATCATAAAGCCCCATCCGATGATTTTCTCCGCCGCCGATTTTTACTGCTGCTTTTTCCAGAAAACGCATTCCGGGAGTTGTTTTGCGGGTATCCAGGATTTTGGTATGGAGCCCGTTCACCAATTGAACATACTCCCTTGTCTGGGTGGCTATGCCACTCATGCGTTGCATAACATTGAGTACCAGTCGTTCACCTTTGAGAAGTGTAAGGACTTTGCCTTTTATGGTAAAAGCTACATCGCCCGGTTCTACTAAGGATCCGTCACTTAACAAAGGATTGATTTCGATATCAGGTTGCAGATATTTGAAAATTTCGAATGCGACATCAACTCCTGCCAATACGCCTGTTTCTTTTACCAGAAGTTGTACTTTTCCTTCTGCATCGGCAGGAATACATGACTGGGATGAATGGTCGCCATCGCCCACATCTTCTGTGAGGGCGTTAATAATAAAAGGTTCAAGGTATTTGTTCATCATCGGTTTAGTCTTGTTTCTCAATTCTTATTTGATGGATTAAGTGTTGATTGTTGGTGGATTTTACCAAAAAGTAAATTCGGAAGCGTTCGTTTGAACTGTTGTATTCCCCTATGGCAAAAGTTGCATTTTGACGGGTTCCATGGTGAAGAACCTCAAAAGAGGTTACTTTATTTTTTTCAAAGAAACTTTTCAAAATAAAATGGGCTTGTTCCTGACTGTAAACGCCTGATTCACCTGGCAGCAATAACTCTACCTTATTGTTGAGATACGGTTTTAATGCAGCAGCATCTCCGGCTTTTACGGCTTTTACTACCTCTGAAGGCAATGGCCCTGTTTGTGCCTGAGCAAGTGTAAATGTCAATGAAAGGGCAATAACCGGTAGAAATTTTATCAGATTCTTCATTTTTTAAAGTTTAACTGTATCGCTTTCTTATACAAAAGTATAATAAAGCAAAAATTAAACCACAAAGATGCCTTTTTTTTGTGTGAGATTATTTCTTTCGAATTTCTTCTCTTCAATTAAGACAGTATCAAACTTCTAACTTCTGCCCTCTGATTCCCAACTACTAAAAACTCCTTATATTAGTCGTCAGAAACATTTTAAGTCTTTGATGATATGAAGGTACTGTTACTAATGGTGGGGAAAACGGCTGAAACATGGCTTCAAAAGGGTGTGAAGCAATATTTTGACCGACTGACTCATTATTTACCATTTGAAGCCAAAGTTTTGCCCGACATAAAAAATGCCGGCAAAATGAAAGCGGAAGCATTGAAACAGTTGGAAGGTGAAGTAATTTTGAAGAATGTTGAAAACTCTGATCAGTTGATATTACTGGATGAGGGTGGAAAGCTGTTTTCTTCACGTGAGTTTTCAGAATATATGGAGAAACAAATGCTCGGAGGTGCCAGAAGGCTAATCTTTGTTATTGGAGGAGCCTGGGGATTCTCCCAGGACGTGTATCAACGTGCCAATGGCAAATTGTCTTTGTCACGGATGACTTTTTCTCATCAGATGGTTCGCCTGATTTTTGCTGAGCAACTTTACAGAGCCATGACCATTTTGAAAAATGAACCTTATCATCACGATTAAGAAAAGACTAAAAATTTTTTTTGCATGGTTATTGCTAACCTGAACTATTCATATAGTTTAGAGTTGCCTCGTCTTTGATTTGGGTTAACTTCATGCAGACTTAAAAAACGATTATTTTATGCCCGGGAAAAGAATTTGGTGGATTCTGGTTTTTCTGTTTTTGATTTCAACATCCTCAGGGTTGTTGATTGAATTCTTTGCTTCCGGAAATCAGAAACAGCAAATAGATATTCAACAGATGGAACGTTCCATACAAAAACGCCAGGAATCGCTGAATAAGTTGCTTAAGCAATTCCCGGACAGTCTGTTGGATTACCCAAATGCTGCCTGGGCCTACATGGATTCGGTTTCCGGAACCGATAATGAAATGTTGATTTTTTACGATAATGAGCTGGTAGCCTGGTCTGATCAACGTTTGCCTGTTCAGGATATTCACCCACTTTTTTTTACACAGCCGTTTATCGAACTGGACAACGGATATTACCTGGTGCAGCATTTTCGTTACAACGCCTACTCAATGGTAGGGCTCTATCGAATAAAAGACTCCTATCCGTATCAAAACAAGTACCTCCACGACCGGTTTGTATTGCCTTCAGGCTTGTCTCCTTCGGCCAGAATTGTGCGCGATCAGTCTTCATCCTGGCAACCTGTATTTGGTCTGGAGGGGGAGTATCTGTTTTCTATCAGTGATTTGTCATTTGGTAAAACCCGCCACACGAGTGAAATCTATGTGTTGGTCGCTTATCTTCTTTCTGTACTTTCTATTTGGGGGTTAATGCTTCTGTGGCTCCAAAGACGACGGTCTAATCGTTGGATAAATTTTCGCTTGTTTTTTGCAATTGCCCTGTTTGGGGTGTTTTATTATTTTGTTTTTTGGCACTCCGGAATGTCTGCTTTCAGCGGGTTAGGGCTTTTTTCGCCCCGACATTTTGCCATGTCCGATCTATTGCCCTCTCTTGGAGCCCTTCTTTTGCTTGCCCTCTTTTTATTTCTGATCTCTCTGCTCATTTTCCGTTTTTTTCGATGGCCTGATATTGATCCTTTCCGATCGGAGAATATTCTTGTCAAAAGTCTTTGCTTTTTTTCAGTTAGCCTGCTTGTCCAGTTGTGGATGTTATACCTGATGGGCTTTGTATATAAAATGGTTGAGCATTCATCAGGGCCTTTGGTTTTTTACAAAGTTGTTGAGATAAATGAGATTGCAATTGTCAAAATCGTTATCCTGGCACTTTTGTTTTTTTCTTTTTTGCTGATTGCTGAGAAGGTTGTGCGTCTTTATCTGTTCCGACTGGAACGGTGGACCATGTCGGTGGTAATTTTATCGTCACTGATGGTTACAATGTTGTTGCGGGGAGGTGTTGGTTATGGTACCGGAGATTGGGCCATTTTGTTTACCGGCATTTTTTTATTGTTGCTTGTTTGGGTCAAACGGGATTTCCGTTTGCATCATTCCTATAATACATTTATATGGATTGTTACCCTGTTTGCATTTTTTACCGGCTCTGTACTCATAAATCTTTCCATCAGCAAAGAAGAGGCTACTCGTGAGCTCCTGGTTGAGAATCTTTCGTATCAGTTGCTGAGGGAGGAAGATCCCGTGGCAGAAATGTATCTTGCCGATATTGAAAGCCAGATTCTTCGGGATGCTCCCCTGCGTCAGTTGCTGGCACGCAATAATATCAATCAGATGGCGGTTCAGAATCATTTGCTTAAATACTATTTTTATGGTTACTGGGGGCGTTACGAAATGCAGATAGTTCCTTGCTGGCCGGGTGGAAATGTGGTGTTCGAGGAAACCGGAGAGACTTATGATTGCTACCAGTATTTCTTTTCTACGCTCGGCTCTCAGGGGCAGCCCGTAGAGGGGAGCGACCATTTTTATTATCTTAATAATGATAATGGACGGGTCTCATATCTGGGGGTTTTTCGTTTTTTCGAAGGGCACCCTCTTGAAACCACTTTGTTTGTAGAACTTCAGTCCAAACCTTATTTTGAGGGACTTGGTTATCCTGAACTGCTGATCAGTCAGAAAGAGCAAGACCGACTGGCTCTTTTTGAGGGGTATTCGTATGCAAAATATGTGGATGGACGCCTTGTTCGACGCTCGGGAGAATACGATTATCATGGCAATTATCCCCAAATAGACTTTGAAGAGGGGAAAACACAGATGGTGAAAGACGATGGATATTCCCATATCTTGTTTAAACCCGAAGGCGATACGTTGGTGATTCTGAGTCGTAAAGACAATGCGGTTTCCGAAATTTTCATTGCGTTTTCGATATTTTTTATTCTATTCTTTGTTATCGGACTGATTTTTATTGGAGCGTCTAAAGTTGGAACTGTTACTTTTTCGTTCCGGTTATCGGTTCAGAAGCGTATTCAGCTTTCTTTTGTGGGATTGATGCTTCTTATTCTTCTTGTGGTAGCAATTGGCACAGTGCTATATACCGTAGATCAGTTTAAAAATAAACACGATGAGCTGCTCAACGATAAGGTGCAGTCGGTTCTTCTTGAACTGGAATCAAAAATTGGGCTTGAGGGGCCATTAACTCAGGGAAACGAGGAATACCTGAACTATCAGCTTCAGACCATCTCAAATGTGTTTTTTTGTGATATCAACTTGTTTGGAACAGATGGAATTCTTTTGGCTTCTTCACGTCCCGAAATGTTTGAACAGGGTTTGATTGGGGGACAGATGAACCCTTCGGCATTTTACCGTCTTACCCATAAAGGCGAAAATCGCTATCTGGGGCAGGAAACCATTGGTGATTTGGAATTTCGTTCTTACTACGTGCCATTTTACAACCGTCAGGATATGCTTATGGGCTATATTAATGTACCCTATTTTGTGGCCAATAATGAGTTGCGCGAGGAGGTTTCGTCGGTGGTGATGACCGTGGTTAATTTTTATCTTTTGTTTTCGTTTATTATCATTGGTATCACGGTATTTCTTTCCCGGCGAATTACCCGTCCCCTTCAGGTATTACAGTCTAAACTGGCCGATTTGAAAATTGATAAGCACAACGAGAAAATCGATTATCAGGGAAAGGATGAAATTGGCAGTCTGGTGGGAGAGTACAACCGGATGGTGGATGAACTGAGCGAGAGCGCATCACAGTTGGCACGAACGCAACGAGAGCTGGCCTGGCGTGAAATGGCGCGTCAGATTGCTCATGAAATTAAGAATCCGCTTACTCCGATGAAGCTTAATATCCAGTATTTGCAAAGGGCATGGAACGATAATGTGCCGGATTTTGACAGTTATCTGAAACGGGTTACCGGAACCTTAATTGAACAAATTGAGAAACTTTCGTCTATTGCAACCGAATTCAGCCACTTTGCCAAAATGCCGGCTGCAAAACGTGAGAATATTAATCTTATTGATAAAATTAAAAGCAGTGTCACTCTCTTTTCCAATAGCCGGGATGTAGAAATACTAACCGATTTTGAAGATCGGGAGTCCATTATTGTATATGCCGATGGTGAACAGTTGCTGGGGGTGTTCAATAATCTGATAAACAATGCTGTTCAGGCCATTCCACGCGGCGGAAACGGGCAAATTGACATTTCCACCTCTGTTCTGAATAATAAAGTCCTGGTGAAGATTCGAGATAATGGGAAGGGGATATCTGAAGAGATCCGGGAAAAAATGTTTGTTCCCAATTTTACTACCAAAACCAGCGGAATGGGGCTCGGGCTGGCCATTGTTAAAGGAATCATTGAAAGTGCAGGCGGAAAAATCTGGTTTGAAACAGAAACCGGGAAAGGGACTACTTTTTACATTGAACTGCCTTTGGCTTCCCAGTCCTGATTCCGGATAACCCGGGTTTCTGCCCATCGGTCCGCAATTCTGACTTTTTGAGTTATCAGGTAATACAGGTCAATGATATTTAAGATGGGGATGATCTGAACCAGCCCGCGAATGATGGATTTTTCGGGCCATCCCGATAAGGAAGAGTAATGGGGAAGAGCAATGGTTCGCAGGTTAAAGAGCTTTTTGCCAAAACTCTGTCCTTTCAGAAACGAGAGTGAATCCTTCGAAAGCAGATATATCAGTCCAAACATCCATCCGATTTTTGGGAACAGGGATATCAGGATGGCAATTATTATATCTACCAGTCCGGCCAAAAGGCGTTCGCTTAGGGGTACTTTATCCCACAATAGTTGTTTGTCGTCCACGTTCAATATTTTTTACAAAGATAAGAATCCGAACCGGTTTTCCGATGAATTCGGTTTGAATCGGAGGGAGCAACGGAAAGGAATTTTCCGGTCTCTTTTATTGAATGTCTTCCATCTTGATAATCCCATTAATTAAGGAGTACACAGTAAGTCCGGAAACGGTTTTGATGTCCAGTTTTCTGGTGATGTTTTTTCGGTGCGAGATAACCGTATGGGTGCTGATGAAGAGCTTGGTGGCAATTTCCTTATTGGTGAATCCCAATGCCACATGCTTGAGAATCAATTTTTCCCGTGGAGTCAGATCTTCAGCCTCTTCCTTTTCTTCGTTGGTTTCGTATTGTTTGAGATGATGACTGATTTTTTCGGTCAGTTTATTTTTTGTGTCAAAAACAGAAATCTGATGGAGAGGACTATCTTCGGGAAGAGGTGTATTTATGATGTAAATAATCGTGGCTTTACTGTGCAGAAGAGAGGTGAGTCCGTGGTGTGATATTGGAAGCTGAATGGCACTGTTGAGCAGCAAAATATCCGGGCTGAACTCTTTAATTGTCAGCACGATGGTGTCCGGGTGGCCTGCGGCTTTGAGTTCCGTAACTCCTTCGGTTTGCTCAAGGAGGCCTACTAAACCTTTACGAATCAGATAGGATGTCTCTGCAATTAATACTTTGGCCATAATGCTTTATTGCAGGGTGAATTTTTTGTGAAATGCCTCTTCCAGTTTAATGACCTGAGGAATCAGCACACTTTCTTCGAGTATGGTGTGGTCGTTGAGGTCGTTGCCCAATCTGAAAATTTCTATCAGTACATTGGTGAACAGACAATTGTCCGAAGGGGGTGCAAGATATTTTAGAAGAATATTGCGCAAATCCACCAACTTCTCTTCTATGTCACTATGTTCTTTCAGAAAATCCTTAATGGTATAACCCCGGGCTGTTTTCAAAAATTCGGCATCCGGTTTTTCCTTTTCAAGGTTTTCCTCCAGACTAAGAATGTAAGGAAAAATCTTTTCCTCTTCCAGCTGGATGTGGGTGGTGAACTCTGAAATATATTCCCGGAAGAATTTTAGCATCAATTGCATGTTGTGTCCCCCTGACTGATCCAAAGATTCCATCCGGACAATCTCGTCCTCAATACGTGGAATGTGATATTCAACATAACATGAATGTGTGCTGCGAAGATATTTAACCAACCATTTTACGGGATGATTCATCAGTGTTTCGCCAGGGAAAAAATCCCGCTCATGATACCATCGGGCCAGATTTAGAAAAAAATTCAAGTCTATTTTCTGTTCCTGACACACTGTTTTTATGCTTTTCTCCTTAAAACCAAAAGGTATTTTAAGTCTCTGAAGAACAGCCAGAAGTTCAAAATCTGACTGCACCAGATCCGACATTTTTGTAGTGGGGTTTATGTGCATCGCTGTGCTTATTTAGAAATATTATAGACAAAGGTAGTAAAAACTTCACGAATATATACTTCTCCTGCGTGAATCATTTGGATGTAAGGTTTTTACGTGTAAATCCTAAACCAGAATTCATTTCGTCCACTAAGCTTTAAATCATGAAGCACAAAACAAGGTGGGGATTTTCTCTTTTTTTTGTGTGGAGTATCCTTTGTGTATTTTATTCACAGTAAAACGGACATAACGGGACAGATGGCAACTTACCTGAGGTTTTGGAGAGACTCTTTGATGTTGCTTTTGGATAGGATAAGATAAAAAAAAGAGGCTGCTTTTCCGCAGCCTCTTTTTTTATTTCTTCCTGAAAAATATATTCATCGGAACTCCCGAGAAATTCCACTTCTGACGCAATTTGTTTTCTACAAAACGTTTATAGGGGTCTTTAACGTACTGGGGAAGGTTGCAGAAAAATGCAAATGAAGGTACCGATGCCGGTAATTGGGTAATATATTTGATTTTGATGTACTTTCCTTTGTTGGCAGGTGGCGGATAATTCTCAATGATGGGTAAAAGATATTCGTTGAGTTTGGCGGTTCCAATTTTTCTCGACTTGTTTTCATAAACCGCCAAAGCTTCTTCCAGTGCTTTGAAAATGCGTTTTTTCTCTGTGGCAGAAGTGAAAATAACGGGATAGTCGGTATAAGGCGCTGTCATGGCCTTTAAAGCCTCTTCAAACTCTTTTGCGGTATTGTTCTCTTTTTCAATGAGGTCCCACTTATTCACCAATATTACAACTCCTTTTCGGTTGCGCTCAATCAGACTAAATATTTTATGATCCTGCCCTTCAAAACCACGGGTGGCATCAATCATGAGCAGGCATACATCTGAATTTTCAATGGCTCTGATGGCCCGCATCACCGAGTAAAATTCCAAATCTTCATGAACTTTGGTCTTTTTTCTGATTCCGGCAGTGTCAACCAGAAAGAAATCATGACCATACTTATTGTAGCGGGTAAAGATGCTGTCACGTGTGGTTCCTGAAACCGGGGTGACAATGTTGCGGTCTTCTCCGATAAGGGAGTTGATTAATGAGGACTTTCCCGCATTGGGGCGTCCAACTACTGTGAAACGTGGCAGCTCAATGTCTTCTTCTTCTCCCCGGTCAGGAAGAATCTTTACAAGATGGTCGAGTAATTCGCCTGTTCCTGCACCATTGATAGCCGAAATGGGGAATATATCACTTAATCCCATCGAATAAAAATAGGAAGCTTCCGGGATTTGTTGGTTATTATCTACTTTGTTTACTGCAATGATGACGTTTTTTGCTTTCCTGCGAAGTATTTCTGCAACGGCTTCGTCATAGTCCGTAACCCCGGTGGTAACATCAACTACAAAAACGATGACATCGGCCTCCTCAATGGCAATAAGAACCTGCTCGCGAATGGCATTTTCAAACTGGTCATCCGAGTTGATGGCATATCCACCAGTATCTACCACCGAAAATCGAGCCCCATTCCATTCTGATTTTCCGTAAATTCGGTCGCGCGTCACCCCACTGACTTCGTCAACAATAGCCTGACGAGATTCTGTAAGTCGGTTAAAAAGAGTTGATTTGCCTACATTTGGCCGACCTACTATGGCTACGATGTTCCCCATGTTATTATTCGATTATTTAATTTTTTTCAATTTTAAAAAGTGTAATAGTCCGCTAAGTTTTCTCAAAAGCCTCTGAGTTAGCTGTTTCTGTCTAAAAGTTATTTTGTGTTAAAATGCAGATTTTCAATCCCGAAAATTTCGGGATATGATTTATCTTAATTCTTTTATCTAAAAATCTAACGGTCTATTTAAAAGCGGGCAAAGGTAATAAAAATGATTGATTTACAGGCTATCAATCCTACTTCTCATATCCGAAGTTTTTCAGGAAATTATCCTGATCACGCCAATCCTTGGATACTTTAACATACAACTCAAGATACACTTGCTTGCCCAGAAAAACTTCAATTTCCTTGCGGGAATCAATACCCAGTTTTTTCAGAGCTTTTCCCTGATGCCCGATTATTATTCCTTTTTGAGAATCGCGACTTACATGAATCACTGCTCTGATATCCGTTCTTTTAGGTTTTTCATTGAATTCCTGAACTTCTATTTCTACCGAGTAGGGAATTTCTTTCTGATAGTTGAGCAATATTTTTTCTCTGATGATTTCCGATATAAAAAAACGCTCCGGTTTATCTGTTAATGCGTCTTTGTCGAAAAACGGGGGCGATTCGGGCAGCAACTCAACTATTCTGTCATAGAGGTTCTGAATGTTAAAGTTGTGCAGGGCCGACATAGGATATACTTCTGCACGGGGAATTTCCTTTTCCCAGAAATCGACCAGGTCTTCCAACTCTTTTTGCTGAATTAAATCGATTTTGTTGATTCCCAGCAAAACCGGGATATCGCTTTTTTTTACCAACTCCAGAAATTCATTGTTTTTGTCCGGGGTTTCCACTGTGTCTGTAATATAAAGGAGAATATCGGCATCTGAAAGAGCCGATTTGGAAAAGTGAAGCATCGACTCCTGAAGTTTATATTTTGGTTGAAGAACTCCCGGGGTGTCGGAAAACACTATTTGATAATCCTCTTTGTTGACAATACCAAAAATACGATGGCGGGTTGTCTGGGCTTTAGAGGTAATAATAGATAACCGTTCTCCAATTAAGGCATTTGACAAGGTGGATTTTCCCACATTGGGATTACCTATTATATTAACGAAACCGGCTTTGTGTGTCATAACTTATTTGTGTTGAATTTTGTGCGAAGATACAACAACTGTGTAGATTTTCTTTTAGGAGGTTCCAATAATTAGTATTGGTGTCCGGTTAAAAAAATGAGATTGCTTCACTACGTTCCCAAGGACAGGCCTTTGCAGGATATTGAGGGTTGGCAGGGGTTGATTTTCGGCTTTGCCGAAAATCAACCCCTGCCAACCCTGCTAAACCCTTTAAGACAGAGTCATTGCGAGCAGAGCGAAGCAATCTTCTTTCAAAATAATAGTTTTTCCGGACAATAGTGAATAATTAGTTAAAAACCTCCCAGCCGCCAGCTACGAGCTACCACCCATGAGCCACTCCCTGCTCTTGACAATCCCCTCAAAAACCCCTAATTTTACTTTTCTGCGCTTATTTTCTCAAATCTGGTATCTGATGCTCAGCGGATTGACATTTTTTCACAAAATAGTTGAAAAAAAGGTTTGGAAAAGCGGGAAACAATGCGTTATCTTTGCAGC
>Ga0163225_100241_pt1 | contig 17101 bp, 20 predicted proteins | sample MSEWel2016_04_06_2_FD_113145 | JGI IMG/M metagenome (GOLD analysis project Ga0163225, IMG submission 113145) | Subsurface microbial communities from deep shales in West Virginia, USA - MSEEL Well Study Marcellus 5H_2016_04_06 ... | reverse complement strand
TCCATGGTTCCTGAATATTCAGAGCCAGAGTGAACAGTTCCTCGTGCATGATTCAAACCCCGATTAGCAAATTGTTGAATCAAACCCTATTTAAAACCCACACTGATTAGCGAAGAGCCAAAACTATTATTATGTCAGCGGCAGAGAGAGGAGCGTATGAAAACTCTGTCAATTATTCTCTGCCTCTTCCTCCTTCTTGCCGCTGCAGCTCCTGCTGTTGCCGCAGAGCAGGGGGGGAGGCCGGATCAGGTGGCGGGCGCAAAGGGTCCGCCGGATGACACGGGGAACCAGTCTGTGGGGCCTCAGTCTGTAACGCCAGCACATGCCGGTCCTTCGGTGGAATCGCCGGGTGCAGCAGTCAGTGTGAGAGTTTTAGCAAATACCTCCCGCCGTCCGGAGAATCCGGCAGAACTGAGAGAGATGATCCGGGCCCGGCAGGAAGTACAGGCTGAAGAGATGCAGGGGCTCCCGTTGCAGGCACGTGCACGGTATGCCCATGAGAATCAGGTCAGAAATGCTGTCTTCGCCCTCCTTGCCGCTGAGAACTTAACCGGCATCGGCCCGTTCGTTGCCGAAGTTGCCCGCGAGTACAATGCCTCGGTGAATTCCCAGTGGGGAGATGAGGTGGCAATGGAGCAGAGATCCGGTATCATGCTGGCGCTCTTCGGCGGTGACAGGGAGGCGGCTCAGCGGATCAGGGTACAGGCAGAAGAGAATGAGCGGCGGATTGTGGAGGTTCAGGGCATAATCCTGACAAGCTCATCAACCGATCCGGCGCTCTCAGCGATCCTCCTTGAACAGCTCGACCAGATGGAGGAGGAGCAGCTCCGCCTCATGGAGAGGGTGATGGTAGAAGAGCAGAAGAGGGGATTCTTCAGCTGGATCTTCGGCTGAGCCGAATCCATGGAAAGGCAGGTCAATCCCCCATCATACATCTTTTTTAGTCTATGGGTCAACAGATACTGGTACATTGCCATACCTGTTCTCTGGTAATGTGATCCAGAACAGGGCCTGTAGCTTAGTTGGTTAGAGCGCCCGGCTCATAACCGGGCGGTCATGCGTTCAAATCGCATCAGGCCCATCTTTTATAATCTCTTCAAGGCATCATCCTCCCCGGTCAAAAGCCAGTCTTTCCTGAATATCACCTCAGGAACCGATCATCCGGCAGCTTTTCCTCTGGTTCTTTTCTGAACCTCACAGGAGGGCGCGCATACAAAACCTCTCCGTTCTCACCTCTCATACTTCCCCGGATCACAGGTCGCCATAACAAAACTGCATTTTTCTTTCACTCTCAATTGTTTCCGGAGCAATTCAGTATCCATTTCCAATCCGGAAGACGCCGATCCTTTATCATCTCCTGCTCCAAGTGGGGTGTATGAAGTGCCCGGTCTGTGGTGACGACTGCGTCTCCGATGCCTTTGATATTATCAATACAATGGATACGATCTTTTCGCCCTGCCCCCGCTGCAGGGGCAGGCATCTTGACAAGAAAAGCCCTCCTCCGGATTATATCCCTCCTGATCCCTGTATCTGTGGAAAACGATTCATCGATGACGTATATGCGCTGATGTACCGGATCGGTGTTGAGGAAGGGGATCTCACCGGCACCGAGCCCCTTAAGGAGGTCGGAACCCCCCTCATCCATCCCGGTTTTGTCCTGCATGAAGCACCATATCTCCCCCGGCACTCACTCGTCCTCCTCACCGATCAGATCAGTAAAAAAACCGCAGAACGTATCTTCGCCGAAGTGCCTGAAGTCAGGGGTATCATTCAGGACAACCATATCATTCCGGGCATCAGCGATCTTAAACCGGATGAGCCGCCATTGACCCATACCCTCCTTGCGGGTTGCGATGTCAGGGCAAATATCTTCTCAACGCAGGTTGGCCCGATTGTCATCTACAAGCAGTCATCAACGATGCATATCGAATTTCCACGCCCGGTCAATCCAAAGATACTCTCTGTGGATCGGAAGGTCTTTACAAAACGGCCAAAGATCTTCGTTGATGCCTGCTGTGGCGCCGGAACACTTGGCATTGTGGCAGCCCGCCTCGGGGTGCAGCATCTGATCTTCAATGATGCCTGGTATGCAGCTGCTTTCTGGGCAGCATTCAACCTCAAAGTGAATCATGCGTACCTCGGGATCGATGATGTCGAGATATTTGAGAGCTACACTGCAATGGCAGAGACTCCACAAAGGAGCGAGCCCCATCTCGTCGCAACCGCTCGTGGCGGGGTCTCGGCAGAGGTCTACCAGGGTGACTTCCGGCTACTCTCGCCCCACATCCCGGAGGAAAATGTCCTGGCCGTTCTCGATCTCTATGATAAAGCCTCACGTGATATGGTCGAGGGCGCCATCAATGAATGGAAAGCAAAAAACCATGGGGATGTATTTATCCCATAAAAAAACCTACAATTTACGGGAACTAGCCCGGGTGGTTAGACGTCACCTGTCACCCGAAACCGTCGACACGCGGGGGGCGAAGTCTGAGGAAGGCAGAGGCAGCTTCCGGAAAGCAGCGTCTCCCGACGTAGAAGCCTCGTCCTGTGAGGTCAACGGCCAGGGACCAATCCTCCGGAGGGGGGTGAGGCCTGTTGCTGCGGGTACCGGTTCAGGCCCGGAAGGGAGCAGACTTACCGCGGACGTCTGGCGCCCATGGGGTAGCGGGGTGGAGAAGGGAGTCCTGTGGAACGGCGGTATGTGCTGTCGACCGATGACGTGTTCCCAATTATTCCTGATTCCTATGGTGAAAGTAACGATCATCGGAGCGACCGGTCAGGTCGGCTCATATGCAGCCCATGCGATATCACAGATTCCGCATGTGAAAGAGGTAACCCTTTTTGGGCGTGACGGGAATCAGCTCTTTCTTGAAGGACTTGCCCGTGATCTCAGGGACTCATTTGCGGCACGGGGAATAAATACCCGTATCTCATGGAGTTGTGATGAAAAAGACCTTCGTGGCTCGGAGATCATCATACTCACATCAGGAGCTCCGCGAAAGTCCGATCAGAAAAGGCTTGATCTCGCAGTCGATAATGCACGTATCGTTGCAGGATATGCGGAAAAGATCAGCAGAAACGCATCAGAAACACTTCTTTTCGTCGTCTCAAACCCGGTCGATGTCATGACCGCAGTTGCCCTCAGGTACTCAAATCTCCCGCCACACCGGGTATTTGGGCTTGGAACGCATCTTGATTCGATGCGGCTGAAGTCATGTATTGCAGAGTTTTTTAATGTCCATGTCTCGGAAGTCCACACACGGATCATCGGAGAACATGGGGATTCAATGGTGCCTCTCTGGTCTGCAACAACAATCGGCGGTATCCAGATTAACAACCTGCCGGCATTCTCACACATCCCAAAAGATGAGATGGTGGAGCAGGTAAAGACGAGCGGATCGGTGATCATACGGAACAAGGGATCAACCGTCTACGGTCCGGGCGATGCGATTGCCACTATCATCAGGACGATTGTTGAGGATGAACACCGGATATTGACCGTTTCTGCCTTCATCAGGAAAGAAGTACATGATATCGGAAGTGTCTGTATCGGTGTTCCTGCACGGATCACGCGGGGTGGCGCATTTCCAGTACCTATCAAACTCTCTGACGATGAACTGGAGGCATTCCGAAGATCAACCGAACAGATTCGGATGATTACGCATCATGTCTTCGAATCGCTCAAAGAGAATGTGAATAACTCGGAATAAAAAAATTTAGATCATCCGGCTGAGATCGACGATCTCTGCACGGTCGATTCCAGGGATATCACTGAACTGGGATTCAATCCCTTCTGTTGCGCCTTCTTCATCCTGGATGACGGTTGCAACCTTTAAGGCAACAAGGCCAAACCCGATCGGCTCGTCCCTGATATCAGAGACGCCCGGGATCTTCTCACGGATCGCCAGTTTTAATCCTTCGAGATCGACATCGGGGGATTCCGGCATCACTTTCAGAATAACTGCTACTGCTCCCATATTCACGGCCCCTGAAATCCGCACTTCTGGCAGACATATGGAATGCTCTGTAATCTGCACCTGGCACACCGGCGGATAAGCTCGGAGCACTCTGGACATTTAAATTCGGTAGCCCCTCGCTCAGCGAGCGGGGAATGGCATGATGTGCACTTTACTGTTGACATAGTCGGACTCCCTTATATGGTAGGGATCAATCGGTTATAATTCCTCTGTCCGGGCAGGGATATAGGTGCCCTGGGAAAAATCCCCGGAAAGTGCCTGCCTGAGTCTCATCTCCTTCCGACCATTCACAACAACAGCCCTCACGTTATGCTCAAAGATGAAGGGAAGGAAGGCAGTATCGACGGTATCGGTTGGGAGAGGGTTTCTGACAACATCAATCTTTATTCCTTCTGATAGGAGTCCATCCACCGATTTGAGGACGATCAGAGGGAGTCCTGTTCTCCATGCAACCCATGCGGCGATGGTATCGGATGTCACATCCCATGTATGCGGAAGGGGGTCCTCACGCCTGAGAAGACAGTACGGCAGGAGGACCGATGGCCTGTCGATCTCGCTCAGTTGATCAACTGCGGGGGTGCCAAACGATGAGATCAGATGGCCATACTGCTCCATTGCCGAGATTGCCATCCAGTGCGCGGCATCGGGATCGGGATCGATCGTCCTGACCCAGTCGGCACCGCCCCCCCCGCCGGGAACGATCAGGATCTTCTTCTGAGCCTCAAGAAGTACCGGCACCAGATCCGGCAGTATATCGGCGAGGCTTCCTCCAACCTTCACCACATATCCGTCCATATGAAGAATAAAACCGTGACGGCAATAAAGGAATAGATCGAAAACTCTCCATGCGTACGCCCCTCATCCTCATCTTCCTTCTCCTCTTCATCCCTGCTGCCGCCAGTGCCGGGATAACCCTCACCGCCTTCTGCCCGGATCCCTACCTCCCTTATGACTCCGATGAATTCATCGTTCTCAGCGGACAGGGGAGCCTTGATGGCTGGACGATCACCGATGGCGAAGGAACACTCAGTTTTCCTCCCGGCACCCGGATATCCGGAGATCTCGTTCTTGCCCGACAGGCAGAGGCATACACAACCACTCATGGAAAATTCCCGGATTTTGAATGGGAATCTTCGACAGATGCGGTTCCAAATCTCATCCATACCGGCCGCTTCATCCTGGCAAACACCGGGGATGAGATAGCACTCTCCTATCAAGGTGTGAAACAATCTGAGATCGCCTGGCCACGGGATGTAAAGCCGCGCGAAGGGCAGATCCACAGAATTGTCGATGGGGTCTGGAACCCCCGTCCGTTTATGATCGGCCAGAGTGACTTCTCACCACTCCAGGTTGAAGGAGTCTCTGCCACACTCTTCGTCTCCCCTGACTCTACCTATGAAGTGATTGAAGAAGCGATATCATCAGCAGAACGCTCAATTGAGGTGAGCGTATACGAATTCACGCATCCGGGCATCGGCAGCCTCCTCCTTGAAGCGCAGAACCGGGGTGTTTCTGTCCGGATTCTCCTGGAGGGCTCTCCTGTCGGGGGTGTCTCACCGGAACAGGCTGCCCTCCTGACCATCCTGAACCAGAGTGGAATTTCTGTCGATTATATAGGTGCCTCAGGAGGTGATCGGTCCAGGTATCGTTTCCTTCATTCCAAGTATCTTATCATTGACTCCGGATCTCTCCTCATTACGAGTGAAAATATCAAAGAGAGCGGGATGCCTCTCCCGGGATATGCCGGCAACCGGGGGTGGGGGGTCTGGATACACGATGCCCGGCTTGCAGACTATTTCGGGATGGTCTATTCCGAAGACAGCATCGGGAGGGATATCGTCCCACTCTCCCCGATGCCAAACGCTGACATTCCTGATCCGGGTACATCCGATGCGCATACACAACGCTACCGTCCCCTCTTTATCGAAGATGCAACCATCATCCCGGTGCTCTCCCCCGATACCTCACATCTGGTTGTGGAGATGATTACGGGAGCAACCCGGACGGTTGAGATTCAGCAGGCATACATCCGGAACTGGACAGGAAATGCGCCGAACCCCTGGCTGGATGCGGCAATCGATGCTTCGGAACGGGGGGTGAATGTCCGGATCATCCTTGATGCCAGCTGGTTCAATATCCAGGGCGATTCCGATAATGACGAGATGGCTGCTTTCATCAACAGGTATGCACAATCAGAAAACCTCCCGCTTGAAGCACGGTTATATCAGGGAGATCGTGCCGGGATCACGAAGATTCACACCAAAGGAGTGATCGTCGATGGAAACTCCGCTCTTGTATCGAGCATCAACTGGAATGAGAACTCCCCCATGAACAACCGGGAGGCAGGAGTCATCATCAGGCATCCTGCTGCCGCTGCATACTATCTGCGGGTCTTTGAGGAGGACTGGAAGAACGAATATCGCCCGGCAAGTCAGATCTTTGCTGAATTACCGGAGGAATTGCCTAAACCAATTATCGCTGTTGCCATCCTGCTCTTCTTTGCAGGAATTATCCTGGGAAAGCGGATCAAAAAAGATTAGGGTAATTTTTTCTTTTTCTTTGTACAATTGCAGATATCACAGATGGTGATTGCGGAAGATTCCTCTTCGTGCATCACGGCAAATGCCCATCTGTCAAGCATGGCAGCGATATCATCAGAGAGTTCGATCTCTCCTGATCCACGCTTCCTGCTGAGATACTGTGATATGGCGGCGCGGGATATCCCGAGACGGCGGGAAACTTCGCTCTGCCTCACACCCTGTCCGTTCACAAGCCGGTACACAAGCTCCGCCCTCATTCGGGGCAGTACGTTCCGTGCCAGTTCGTCACAGTGGGTGATGTCGCAGAGCGGCTTATTCATGCCGTAGCCCTCTGGCTATCTGCGATCCTGCACTCATAGATGATCTGCCGTGCATCCCGGAAGTTGAATTTCTCAAGGATCAAACCCTGTTCCTTGAGACGCTTCAATGCATACCGGACTGTACGGGGTGCAAGACTACTCTCTTTGACGATATCCTTGTGTGTCATTGAACCACCCTGCTGGAGAAGGTTGAGAACCTTCTGCGAGGAAGGTGGTAGCATATGGGGGTGCATAGCACTATGTTAACGCTGTTAACATATCAACCTATCGCTTCATAAGAGATCAGGTAGACCTTTCTAAAATGGTTTCTCCTGCGGAAAAGAAGGCAGGTATTCTTGTTGTCTTTTCTCTTCTGGTGATTCTCGTCTTTCATCTTGCCATCCAGGTGGCAGGTCCTGCATTCTTTTCGCACTCTTATGATCCGGATCTCCCTGATGGGAAACTGGTTGTGTATTCAGGAAAGATAGATGATATCAGATCCACCTGGAGCGGGGGCCATACCATCATCACCCTCTCAGGGGTAAAAGTCTTTATTCCGGGGGGCATTGATCCCCCTCCTATCAGGATCGGCGATCAGATCACCGTCTATGGTCTCCTCTCGACCTATGATGGTGAAAAAGAGATAATCATCCGGAAGGGATCCGATCTCATCCCCGGTTAACGGGGTTCGGACTCGAAGATATCGGCATTCTTTTGTGTATCGAATTTCAGGCTGCCGAAACCCTGATTTTTCTTCTTTTTCCCTCGTTCGCCTTCGATATCTGTATTGAAATTCTTCTTCTGTTGCCGCCCCTCAACACCGGCTCCGGTGTTGAGCGTATCATCGTCTTTAATGGTAATACGTGACATATTCAGCCTATTGCTCTCTCCATAGATAAGGATGATGGAGAGATCAGAGGTTTATCGCCCAGTCAGGGAGGTCCGGGGTGAACCCGATCGCCCACATCACGACGGTGAAGAGGAAGAATGTCCAGAAGACAACACCCATCAGGTTCAGACCCCATCCTGATTTGAAGAGTGTCTTCATATCGATATAGCCTGTTCCATAGGCAACTGCATTTGGCGGGGTGGCAACCGGAAGCATGAATGCAAGGGATGCACAGACGGCTGCAGTCAGCATCAGCATGTAGGGGTGGATCCCCATCGAGACCGCGGTGACTGCCATGATCGGCATCATCACCGATGCAATGGCGGTATTTGAGGAGACCTCGGTTAAAAGCGAGACCGCAATTGCCACGATCAGCACAATCGCAACGATAGGGAGGAGCGAGAGCATCGTGAAGGAGTCGACGATCAGCTTTGCAAGGCCGCTTGAGATAAATGCAGCAGATAAACAGAGACCTCCGCCGAAGAGGATGAGTATGCCCCAGGGGATCTTCTGTGCCCATTCCCAGTTCATGGTGAAGATTCCCTTCTTCATATCGACAGGGAGGACAAAGAGGAGGAGTGCTCCGAAGATGGCGATCACCGTATCATTAATCCCGGGGAAGATCTGGTCGAGACCGGGTATTGTTGTTCCCCCGATCACCTTGGTGGATGCAAAAATCCAGCTGAATGCGGTGAGGAGGAAGACGAAGAGGGTCCATTGCTCACCTCTGCTCATCGGCCCGAGCTCTTCCATCTCCTGTTTTATAATGTCCTTTGCATGGGAGAGTTTGTCTGGAAGGTGGCGGTAGGGGACTTTAACCAGCCAGAGCCAGACGATCGGTATGAAGATCGCAGCAAAAGGAACACCGAACTTCATCCAGGTGAAGAAATCGATGGTTGGTGCGAGAGGAAAGAGCACCTTCATCTGTGCAATGAAGATCCCGTTTGGCGGCGATCCGATGATGGTTGCAATACCTCCGATATTTGCGGCATAGGCGACTGCAATAACAAGGCATCCTGCAAAGTCACGCTGCTCTTCATTCATCTCATCAAGCTTGGTATTCACCGCAGGCATCACCGTGGCGATGATTGCAATGGCGATTGGGATCATCATCATCGCCGTTGCGGTATTTGAGATCCACATTGAGAGGAATGCGGTTGCAATCATGAATCCGAGGACGAGCCTTCTTGGGCTTGTTCCGACGATATTGATGATGGAGAGTGCAATCCTTCTGTGCAATCCCCATCTCTGCATCGACATCGCAATGATAAAACCGCCGAGGAAGAGGAAGATAACGGGAGATGCATACGGGGTTGTTGCCTCCTTAATCGAGAGGACGCCAAGAAGCGGGAAGAGTACGATGGGGAGGAGTGCAGTCACTTCAAGCGGGACAGCTTCACTGACCCAGAATATTGCCATGAGAAGCGTAACAGCAGCAACATATCGGGCTTCAACCGGGATAATCGCCGGATCAACCGGAGCAAGGAGTACTGCAAGAAAAACCAGTATGCCAATAATCTTCCCGATTTCCTTCTTCATTCCTCAATATTTAGGATTGAGAGAATATTAGTATTCCTTTTTGCGATCTTCTCATGGGAGGAGAGGGATGAATGGGAAAGAAGACATTTGTAATGATAAATGTAAAAAGGTGTTTCAATTTGTTTTCGAGCCGCTCTTCTTCATCCTCTTGAGTGCATCGAGAATGGCTTTTTGCACCACTTCATCCTCATCATCCTTCATCATCTCAAGCGCCTTCCGTGCAGCATCGCCTCCGATCCTGGAAAGTGCCTTTGCTGCCTCCTTTCTGACTTTTCGATCACTATCATTCTTCAGTATATCCGCAACCGGCTCCACTGCCCTTTTGTCGCCGATCCCGGCCAGTCCTATGACAGCACCAAGGCGGTTCCATTTATCTTCGTGGTGTAAAAGCTTGATCAGGTGAGGAACTGCTTCGGGATCGCCGAGTTGACCGAGTGATTTTGCCGCTATCCAGCTCACATCCACATACTCATCAGACAACGCCTCAATGAGGGGTCCGACCGCCCGGAGATCCTTCTCTTTTCCAAGCGCCTCAGCTGCCCGCCACCGGAAATTTAACGTTTCTGTCTGGAGAAGCGCTATCAGCTGAAAGAAAAGCTCTTCTTTTCGGGTCTCCTCTTCATCCATCTCCGCCATCAGTCATACACCAAAACGGCACTTTCATCCATGCCTACATAAAGGTGTTGATCACATCTGCCACAGGAACTGAAGCTGGGGGTTTTCGATGGTGCAATCGTGACTCTCATAAGGATCACGTTCATACCTATTGACTATGGAGACACAGAGAGATGGTGAATGCAACACCTTTGCAGTTGCACCAGGTGAAAAAGTCGATATACTGGAGCTTGAGGAGCTCGGCTCCCGGTATGGTATTGAAATATATCTCTATTTTGAGGAGGATCTTGCCAGAAACTCGACCCTTCAGAAAGACATGGAAGATTATACAGCGGTCCCCGAGTATGAGCGACCCTTCATACGGCTTGAAAAGTTCATTACCTTTGCTGCCAGCCAGGATCCGGAATTCCGGGATAAGCTGAAGGAACTGCCATTAATCCTTGAGGTGATCGCGTGCGGGGAGATTACCCGTGAAGGTGCAGATCACCGGTACATCACTACACTGATGCCGTTTCTCCAGGACATGGAAGCACTTGAGATCTGATCCCTCAGGGCAGAAGGAGATGCCGCCCGGCAAGGCCTCCTCCATAAATCACAGCTCCGATAATGATAATTGTCGCACCTGAGGGGAGATTGGATGCATAGGAGAGGGCGATCCCGATAAGAACCGTAGCCACGCCGATGAGCACTGCTGTTATCATCATCCTTTTGAGGGATTGCGTGTACAGGCGTGCAGTTGCGGCGGGGAGCGTCAATAACGCAAGCACCAGGATGATCCCGACTACCGAGATGAGGGGGATAATGGTGAGTGCGATTAAGAGAAAGAGCACCAGATTCAGTGCTGAAACCGGCAGCCCCATCACCGCTGCATATTCGGGATCAAAGGTTACTGCAACAAGCCGGGGGAAGAGGGTGATGACAACTGCCAGTATTACTCCAAGAAGGAGTGCCATCAGGAAGATGTCCGTTAATGGAACGAGAAGGATATTTCCGAAGAGATAACTGAAGAGATCCGGAGGATATCCGGGTGTTATGGAGATGAAGATGATACCAAGCGCCATCCCCACTGCCCAGACTGCGGCGGTGATCGTATCGGTATTTTGCATCTCGCGGACATTGAGGTACCAGAGAATGCAGGCGGTACCGATGGTGAAGATGACTGCACCGATCAGGGGTTCGATTCCGAGAAAGAATCCAAGGCCGACTCCCCCGAATGCGGCATGGGAGATACCTCCGCTTGTTGCTGCCATCCGCCTGACAACAATAAAACTCCCGACAATACCACAGGCAATAGCGGCAAGAATACCGGCTATAATGGCATTCTGGAAGAAACCAAGCCCGAGGATCTCAATCATCGTGACCCCTCCCGATGATCCCGGAGGACACGGTGGGGAACGCCGTGGGCGATCAGATCTACCGGGCATCCATATACCTGGGTGAGCATATCGTCGGTGATGGCCGCATCCCCATGCGTATACAGCCGCCGGTTCAGGCAGGCGATATGGTTCACCTGCCCGGATATCGCACTGATATCATGGGTGACGATGATCACCGTCATCGTTTCCCGAAGTACCTCGATCAACGAGAAGAACTGTTCCTCTGCGGGAGCATCGATGTAGACGGTCGGCTCATCAAGGATAAGAAGACGGGGCTCGCCTGCAAGTGCCCGTGCAATAATTGCCCGCTGCTGCTGGCCGCCTGAGAGATCATTGATTGGGTGATCTCCAAATCCGGAAAGGCCGATCAGATCCATGGCCTTCTCCATTGCCTGGTAATCCTCCTCCGAGTATTTTGAAAAAAAGCTCCTGTTCTTTGGGAGCCTGCTCTGGAGGATCATCTCCGAGACGGTGATCGGAAACGAGAAGTCGAAGGTATGGAACTGCGGAACATACCCGATCAGATCCCGGCCTTCTGAGGGTGGGTTGCCGAAGATTCTGATGCTCCCGGCTGCGAGTGGAAGGAGGCCGAGGATTGCCCTGAGCAGTGTGGTCTTCCCACCGCCATTTGGCCCGATGATGGCGGCAAAATCATGCTCTTTTACCTCCCAGGTGACTTTTTCGATGGCAACGTGTCTGCCATAGCAGACTGTCACATCATTCAGCTGAAGAGCAGGTATCATCTGTGGCCTCCCTGAAGTGCCTCTGCGACCCGGATAAAGTTCTCAAGGTATGCTTCCGGCAGGGGATCGATCACCACTACATCTCCGTTTATCTCAGCAGCAATGACACGGGCAGCTTTCTCCGCGAACTGCGGTTCGATGCATACGATTCGTATTCCGTCTTCACGGGCGATTCTGATGACCTCCTGTATCTCCCTGGCAGTCGGTTCTTTCGCGCCGATATGAACCGCAACCTGCTCAAGGCCATACTCATGGGCAAAGTATCCCCAGGCATCATGGGTTACGATAAACCGGCGGCCCGGGAGGCTGCCCAGTATCTCACGCACCTCTGCATCCACAGAAGCCGTCCTCTTCTGATATTCATCGAGATTATCCAGATAAATCTCCTCCCCTTCCGGATCGAGTTCGATGAGGGTACGTGCGATTGTTCCTGCCATCAGGGCACCGTTTTTGGGCGAGAGCCAGATATGGGGATCTATGGATTCCGTTGAATCATGGTTCTCTTCGTACTCATGCCCAGTATCTCCTTTGATTGTCTCAATTCCCTCCGAGAGATCAACAACACGCAGATCAGGGTTCTGGGATGAGAGGCGGCTGACAAGCCGGTCCTCAAAAGGAAGCAGATTCTCCCCTATCCTGAAGAAGATCCGGGATTGTGCAACAGAGGCGATCCCGCCGGGTGTCGGCTCAAAGGTATGGGGTTCGGTTCCAGGAGGTACAACCACGGTTACAGCGATCCTGTCGCCGCCGATCGCAGAAGCGATCTCTTTCATCGGAAGGATCGTCACCGCTACCGGTATTTTCCCGTCTTCTTTGCCGCTCTTTGGATCTACACATCCGGAGGAGAGGCATACCATGATGATCACCAGAATGGCCAGAATCCCAGGATACCTCAGGAAATCATTCTGTCGACTCACTGCAGCACCCCTCCTCATGCTCGATCCGTCCGCAGACCGACATCATCGGATGGCCAAGGGATGCACAGATCCGGTTCACTGCCTCCCTTGAAACATGATGCTCAAAACTCTTCACCTCGGCACAGGCTTCACCAGGGGTAAAACCATAGTGGGAAAAGAGGAGCGTCAGTATTCTATGTCTCCTCTGGATAAATTGTGCCATATGCTCACCTTTTTCGGTAAGGGTGGCTCCTGCATAGAGCGTATGGAACAGCAGTCCGGCCTCGGCCATTTCACGGATCGCCTTGGTTGCAGTAGATGGCGATATACCAAAATTATGGGCAATATCTGTTGTTCTTACGCATCCCCCTGATTCAAGGATGTATTTCAGGTATTCTGCCTTCCGTGGCGATACCTCATCTCTCCCCCGGAATTCCATACCTGAACTCTGAGTGTAGGGGAATAAAAGTTTCTGTTAGGTAAAATTTCTGCCAACTGCCGGATATCTGTCCGTCTTCAGTATGGGTTTTGGGCTCTGGAATATGGGAATGAAGCAAATCTTCAGAAAAGCGGTTCTTGTTGTCAGCCGGAGATCAGCTGATCCGTGTTCCCACCAGATAATGGCGGCGATGGCCGGTGATCCGCACACGGCATCTGGTTCCGATCTGCAGGTTCTCACCGATGATCACCGGCCGGTATGCAGAATCCCGTGCGGTGACTGAACCTTCCTGCACAACTTCGGTGACGAGTACATCCAGCTCCGCTCCGATGAATCTGGTATAGATACGATCGAAGATCTCCCCGGCAACCGCAGTTGCCAGCCGGGATCGGTCTTTCTTGAAGCGATCAGGCATATCAGCCATGCCGGCAGCCGGTGTCCCCGGCCGGTTTGAGTACCGGGTGATATTGATCTTCTCAGGCTCAATAATCCTGAGGAGATCGATCGTCTGGGAAAAGTCTTCATCTGTCTCCCCCGGAAACCCGCATATGATATCGGTTGAGATCCGGGCAGAGGGGAACCTTGAACGGATTGCACGAACAATTGCAATCACATCATCCCGGGAGTACCGTCGTCCCATCTTCCCGAGAACAGAATCCGATCCGGACTGGACCGGGATATGGAAGAATGAGAAGATCCGCTCACTCTCACAGGCATCAAGAACAGAATTAAGTATTGGCCTGAGTGTGTCCGGGTTCATCATCCCAAGCCGCACCCGGTACGATCCCGGCACACTCCCGATCGCCTCCAGCAGTCCGGCGAGGCTCTCCCCCCGGTCCATCCCCCATGCAGAGAGATCCTGTGCTGTCAGCTGCACCTCGACAGCACCCTCTCTCACCAGCCCTTCAAGCTCCCCGAGAATCTCATCCGGGGGATGGCTCAGAAGCGGGCCCCTGGCTTTCCGGGTGATGCAGTACGTGCAATGGCCTGAACATCCCTGTGCCACCTGGAGAATGGCCGGGGTCCCCTGGAGGCTGGTCCCTGTTGTATGGAAATGGCCGTGAATGGTATCTGGATCGATCACCCTTCCGCCGCAATCCGGATCGATCTTTGGGAGGCACCCGGTGACGAAGAGATCCCGATCCCGGTATTCTGCAAGCCTCTTCCTCATCTCCCGTTCTGTTTTTTCGATCACAATGCAGGTATTGATGAGAATGCAGTCCGCATCATCGGGAGAGGTGGTTATAACGCATCCCTGTGACTCCAGAATAGTCGTGAGCTTCCCGGTATCGCCGTAATTATATGTGCACCCGTAGGTCTCGATGTAGACTCTTTTATTCTGTATGCCGGTGATCGAATCCGGCTGTACGTCCGCGGGTTGCATATCTGCTCTATCAGATTGGTGGGGATCTACAATAAAGAGATGATACCGGATAATCCGGCTTTACCACTGCATCTCCGGGGGTCCCGGTGCAGTCCGAAGAAGGCTATATCTCTTCCCGGACTAAGATTGAGATAGTGCAGGAGAATGATGCAGACCTCCTTCAACGGAGATGGTTCCATGAGCGACAGGCTTGAGATGATACGCGCTTTTGCCGCAGGGTACACCCCGGATGGGAATCATGACGAGCAGGTGATGAAGAATGCCCTCATGCTCTTTGACCAGCTCGCTCCCCTGCACGCCCTCTCCGGAGAGGAACGCTTCCTCCTCCAGGCGGCAGCCATCCTGCATGATATAGGGTGGAGCCGGCCGGGAGGGGCTCATAACAAGACCGGAGCCCAAATGGTCAGGGCAGATACCTCACTTCCACTGGAGAGGGATGAGCGGGAGATTATAGCTCAGCTGATCCGGTATCATAGAAAATCCCCACCATCCCTTAAGCAACGGCGGTTTGCCGAACTGGATCAGAGAGGCCGTGAGCGCGTACAGAAGCTCGCCTCCCTCCTCAGGATCGCAGACGGCCTTGATCGCTCGCACCAGTCCCTCATCGATACCATCACCGCCACCATAAAAGAGCGGGAGGTGATCCTCCACTGTTTTTCCCGCAGTGAGGGGTACCTTGAATGCAATTATGCAGTTGGGCGATCCGATCTCTTCACCGCACTCTTCTCCCGCGAGGTGGTCATCGACTGGAGGATTACTCCTTAACGGGAGAACCGTTTGGCCACCCGTTCAAGCCATGACTTTCTGAGTTCCCGTTCCCGGAGATCCTCTTCAAGCTCCCTCACCTGTGACCAGAGTGTTCTCAGTTCTGATCGGGAAAGAGCGACTTCTTCCCGGAGACCGGCGATCTCACGGAGGATCAGGTCGGTATCTGCTGCCATGCCGTCACGGATGGCGCCAAGCCTGTGATCGATTGCATTTGTCCTCTCCTCGGCCTTCCGCGAGGAGATGACGATCTCATCAAGCAGATCAGATCCCTGTGGCGAGGGTTGCGGTGGTGCTGATCGTACCTCCTCCTGCTTCTTCTTCTCTCTCTCCTCACCCATCGCGATCTCGTGGAGGGGCTTTCCACCGCGGAGAACTGCCACAATCCCCTCATGGCTTAATCCCTGTGATGTCAGATCGGCGATCACACGGAAACGCCTGAGGGTACTCTGCTCATAGATCCGTACCTTCCCGATTGTCCTGTGCGGGAGAAAGTCATTATATTCATCTGCATACTGCCGCACCAGATCCTCTGACAGGGAAAGAAGGCTCGCAATCTCAGGTATCCTGATCGAATCGTCATCAGGCAATGATATCACCGCTCATACTCTCTGTTGGAGGAGTACAGGCATAAACCCTTATCATGCAGCCCTGATCAAAAAGAGGCGGATGGTAGCCGGGGAGAAAGACCTTATCTGTGCATTGATTATATATAATAATTAGATAATGGAAGGCGACAGCGCAGCACAGGGGAATCAGCAAGGTCACCGGTTCCCAGGCATCTCAATCAAGAATGAACCCTTCACCGTCTCGGCAGCTCAGGGCATCGTCCGCATCGAACCAGAATCAAAAACGGGAAGTGTCCGGGAATTTTCCCGTGATGCCCTCTTCGATGCGGTCCCCGAGACCGATACCGAAGGCCTTCCCGCCCTCGCACTTGCGATCAACACCCCCGGTGGTATCCGGCGTATGATCCTCTCCTTTCCCGAATGGGCAGGGGGTATTAAGGGTCGTGACAGGCTTGAAACCCTGATACAGGCGATTATTCAGGGCAAAGGTGATTCGCCTGCCGGTATTGCCACGAAGAATGATCAGGTCTTCTCCGGTGTCCTGATCAAGGGTGAGCGGTATGCTGTCGGGATTGATACTTCCGGGATCACCTTAACATCCGGAGATGGAGCAGGAAAACGATCAGGTTTTCCCCTGTCTGCCATTGCCGGGGTGGAGTTGGAAACTGTACATAGAGAGTCCCCCTCCCTTGCCCTTTCGATCAACACCTCCGGCGGTATCCGGCGCATGATCCTCTCCTTCCCCGATGAAGCAGGAGGATCATCTGCACGTGACCGGGCATTCGGCATGATCCGTGATATCCGGGGGGACGGTACCCGCAGACAGGATCCCCCTGTGCAGAGCAAGGCTCCTGCCACTCCCTTCTGCTCCTTCACCGGTATCACGATCAAGGATATTCCCTTCAGATCAGATCTCTATACCGATCGGATCTGCCTGATTCCGGAATCAGGAGATGGCGCAGACCGTGAATTTCAGAGATCTGAGATCTTCGATATCGTCCCTGAGTTTACACCGGACGGCCTTCAGTCTGCGGTGCTTGCTATTACAACCGGAAGTGGCATCCGGCGCC